>JAESFV010000069.1_pt1 | contig 215681 bp, 184 predicted proteins | sample 9269471 | NCBI WGS metagenome assembly JAESFV01 (sample SAMN14502647, study PRJNA617108) | algae metagenome | isolation source: Symplocastrum torsivum CPER-KK1 and co-occurring heterotrophs from... | place: USA: Central Plains Experimental Range, Colorado | collected 2001-01-01
GGTCAATTATTAATCCCAGTTATGATTGGAGGAATTATCAGCAACAAGAGCTTATTATTCCTTGAGCCTTAAATAACTAATTAATCCATCGGTTGTTTTCCTCTGACTTATTCAGCAAGCCCTAATTCGAGGATTGTGGGAACAACCCACACAAAAATTGCTAATGAGAAGACTGCTAAATAGTGTTTTGATTTACCCCAATTCCAGCCAGCTTTGGAGAAACCATCACGGAATATATAGCGACCAGTGATATAGGTAGCCACTGTGACCATAATCATTGGTAATGAGCTTAAGGCATAGCGCAGAAATGGTGTTTCTGCCCAAAGCACATAGGCGATTTGAAATGGCTAAGATACCGCCACAACAATTAATAGATATGTTCTTAGCGAGAAAGGTTTCTGGGGATTTCTCATGCTTGAACGTTATACCATTCTGGATTTTGGATTGTGGATTTTATATTTTGGATTGCAAAAGCCTTCTGGAGGCAATGGTTTCAATCTATGATCTGTCGCATCCTCTGTTTAAATTGGTATTACTTCCAGCATTTTTGGCGGTTGTCTGCGTCAGAACTTTGCCTTGGCGATCGCGTGTGACGGTTGCTTAAATGGGAATTTGCAATTATGTCCCCTGAATCCAAGCTAGAGCTACCGTTTCTTAACCGTCCCCACGCCTTCCCCAGATTCCCGCACTTGAGGAGAGCCAATATACTCTACTGAACCCACGCCGGATACAGTTGCATCTAGGTTCTCACTCACATTAACCACAGCGCTTCCCACGCCACTGTTGCGAACTGTAGCTTGCTTAGTCTTGAACTCTTCACCATTAAAACTGCCGACCCCGGAAAGAGTGAGTTCCAGCACATCGACACTTCCGGCGATCGTCATGCTACCCACCCCATCAAGGGAAATCGACAACCGTTTACCTTGGATATCTTTTACCTCAACAGTGCCGACACCCTTGATATTCAAGCTCTCCAAGCTCTTGACCTCTACAACAAACTCAATCGGTCTAGTCGGGTTGAAGTTGGCATCTTTCTCGATGGTGAGATACAGAACGTTGTCAGCCACATAACTTTCTAAGAGGGGCAAAATGTTGTCATCAGCAGTGATCTTCAAGGACTCTTTTCCCGTCTGCTGCACCGTAACTCTGCCCACAGATTTACTAGAAATAGATGAGAATTCACTCGCTTCTCTAGATTCGGTTTTGACGATTCCAGACCCTCTAACCCCATTATTGAAATAGCAGCCCCCGGATAGGATCAAAGCGGTCAAACACGCAACCAAACTGGATAGCTTTCTCATTGTTTTGCCTTGCTTGGTTCAAGTCTTCTTAAATGTCCGTCTAGCCATTTATCAGTTATAAATACAATTCCAAAGCTGCCAATAATAAAGAAAAGTATTCCTATCAAAAAATGTTTTAAAATGTATGCAGCTAAAGCAAATGATGTTATTCCACCGACAATTATTCCTGCCATTCGGATTGGCCATACCCAAAGGGAATTATCTTTAAGACGAGATGTTTTACGGCATTGCGGACAGCGGTGCCCTCCCAATGGTGCTGCCCAGTATCGCCGCCAAGTCAAGGGAAAAGAATGTTGGCAGTAGGGGCATACCAACGGCTTTCTGAAGCCTTTGCCTTTGGAGTGAGAGGCTTGATGGTTGGTGGGTATACTCATGGGGTTCTCCTATCGCTCAGTGTTGATAATTCTTGATTTCAACCACTCACTAAAGGGGATGCGATCGACGGCTCTAGCGGAAACGCTAACCATAACCAAAGATAGAGAAATAAAATCAGTCCAGGGATCAAGACAGCTAAAGTAACGGTGACAATTCGTACTCCTTGAATTGGCAGTCGCCAACGCTGGGCAATGGCTGCACATACGCCTGCAATTACTTTGTGGCGACGACTGCGGTAAATAGAAGAGAGGGTAGGCCAACGCTTGACTTTGAGAACCCAAGAAATCAGAAGTCCAATCGCACCTAAAATAGCCGATGGTATGGTCACAATCGCCAACCAGTGAGCAAAAACCATCCCTGTAACAAGGTCTCCGTGCCAGGATGGGGCAGGACAATTAAAGATAATCGCTTCTGCCTCACAACCAAAGCGGTCAGACAAACTCAGTCCTCCCCAGGCTATTAGAAGTGGAAAGATTCCATAAAAGATACAAAGGCAAAATAAAACCAAGTGCCCACGCATCGAAGGTGATCTCAGAATTGCAATTGAAGCGAGTGCTGGAGCACCCAAAAACAGTGTCAAAGCCAAAGGCAAGTAAACCATCATTTTTCTTAGATCGATTCTTCTAATTGGGATTGATTAACTGTTTATCTCTAATCTTTTGAGTGTGATCTAATTCCATCCACCGCACCAGGAAAGCCCACGACGCGCAGAGAGACAATAGCACTACCTTAGACATCTCCGAAAAAGAATCTAAAACCCTTATCCTGTCTAGGTGAAAACATAATTTCTGGAGATGTCTAATAGCACCCAACTCGATAATTACTGACTGCTGACTCCATCAGTAGTTCGTCCACTCATCTCACTCGGATGGATACGGTAGAGCGCCATTTCCTCTGCACGACCCCAGGCATCAATCCAGGTTCGGTTAATAGCGGGCGAAAGCGTTGGATTACGCTCTTTGACAAATTGCATCACGCGATCGATATCTTGCTGTTCTGTGATATGTTCGGCTCGACCCGTTACAGTAACGCTGCGCCAATGCTTTAGATCGTTAACTTCTTCAACTTGCAAACAGACTTCTGGATTCGCGTCCATATACTTGGTCTTCATCCCAACCGTGGTGAAGATGTAGATGTCTGGGTCATCGAAATAATAATGCATTGGCACAACATACGGATGTCCTTCAAGGGCACAACCAAGGTGCCCATGTCCTACTTGCTGTAGGAGCATTTTTATTTCTTGTAAGCTCATTTCATCAATATCTAACATCATCATTCTCCGTCTTAGATTCAGTTAATTTGTACAGAAATACATTGACTCTAGTATCAAAATCGTTAAGAGCCTGCTCACTGTAAATTGGGTCGCCCAAGATAACTTTGCAGTTTGTGCCATTCGTCAAAATAGTCACGTCTGAGATCGTGAAAGAATGCACGGCTCTCCTACCAGCGGAATACCTTCTGAGGCGGATGCAACCTCCGCTTTTTTCAGTCTCGTTTTCTAAACATGCATTTCCTGATGGCAGTGACTACAGCGCCAGTAAAGTTCTCCAAAACGCACATGACGAAGTAAAAGGTATGAACAGTAAGGACAAAGATGCTTATTCATCATCGATTGACTCCTTATTGTCGATATACCCAGGTGACTGCGACTCTTTAATAAAGCTTTATTCCTCATATATTTCATCAAACCTTGGTCATTTATTTTAACGATATTAGCATAACATTCTGGTGTTATAAATTATGTATAATCTGGCGTTTGATCAGCGTATAAATTGTATATATTGTACTGAATCTTATAATTTTTTTAAATAATCTGTAAACGCATCACTCAATCTTATTATTCAAATAATAAAATAGCTAAGTAGGTAGGTATTAATATTTGTCGTTGAGGCAAGACAGAAAGCAGAAGGGAAGAGGATTTGAGTTTCTTAATATTTGTTGATATGCCTTCGTTTATTTGTGCATACCTACTTATTATCAGACAAATTAATCGTATATCCATTCAAGGATAGATACAAAATATTGAGGAAAAACCTACAATAAATTCAGGTATATAATACTCATTTTTTAAAAATATTACCTTTATTAAAAAATGGGCAATTAGCTAGTTACCGAAAACTGTCTTCCCTGTTATAGAGCCAGATAAGTTTGCCTGATTTTTACAGAAACCTGGGCGATCGCAATCTGAATCTCGCTCGGTTTCGGTGAACTAGCGCGAAGCCTCAAATCAGGCTTGACGCTTCGCTACTCGTAATAAACCTTCTGTCCTCTGCCTTCTGCCTTTTGCTATATCTACCGAACCAAGCCCAAGTTCTGCAATTCTTTGGGAGATGCCAGCACATCAATTGCCACCAAGAAAACCTTCCCTTGAGGATTGAGCAAGAACCGCCATGCTAGATTTATGCCAACACTCTCACCAAACCAGGGAGTGTGTACTTTCCCCGTCACTTTAATCTGAGTAAACTCTCCTTCTGCTGGCTCAGATACCCCCCGCTGTGGCATTAGCTTGAGTCCGTAGCATTCTTCACGCATATACAGGAGGATGTTCTCATGACCCACAATCGGCTTTTCAAAAGGGGGTTGCAGGGCACCATCTTCAGCAAACAAAGCTACAGCCGCCGGAAAGTCAAAGGCGTTCATGTTCTCCATGTAGCTCAACACTGTCAAGTTATCGATGCCCTCAATTTTGACCTTAGTTCGGGATGCAAAATCTTGAGGTGGAACTACAGGTTCTTTAACTTTTTGAGTACCCCCAGTTGGCACATATCCCATGTTGACGACAATATCCCGTAACACGCTCAATTGCTGTCCTCCTTCAAGCTGACGGATGACTTTGAGTACATCGGATGCCTTCGCAGACAGTTTATAGGCTTCTGGAATGGGAGCAACAATTCCCTGTTTCATCCACTCGCTTAACTGATACCAGAAGCCCAACTTGACATTCATGCCGAAAGACGAATAGGTGCGGCAGATGGGAGTGTCAGTCTGGTTAACCAGATCGCACATCACTTGGGCTTGCTCCAAAGCAGGCATCTGCTTAATTTGATTCAGGGTGTTTTCTGCGAAGATCATGTTGGCTGCCGACATAGCAGCGGGAGTAATTGTAGTTCCCATCTCGGTGTAGGCAAACCACAGTAAAGCTAACTGATCCTCAGCACTGAGTTGATTGAATGATTCAACTGTAGCTGGAACCGCATTAGCAACTTGAGTGTTCGGAAAAATGGAACGTGCAGACTCGATAGTAAAAGACATGAGCAAAATCTCCAAAACGAAATTAAATTAATTTGTTGACAGTTTTTCAAAAGGGGTGATGCTAGCTTGAAACTGCCGGACATAACTGATTTTCGAGATTGCTCTCGTTATGTCTAAGGACATTCCCCAAAATGCGTTGAGCGATCGCATAACTGGATTGTTGGCAAATCGCTAAACAGTCAAGCACACCAAGGAACTCATCAAAATTCAGGGGTTTAGTGAACCACATGTCAAACCCAGCCGAGAGAGCACGTTGTTCCGTCTGTTTATCGGCATAGGCTGTCACAGCCAGGGCTAGTGTCTCTTTCCCTCGCGCTGCCGTGAGTGTTCTCACTTGACGAATCAGGGCAAAGCCATCCTCCTTTGGCAAGGCAATTTCGCTCACGAGGACATCCGGCTGCCATTGCACAAATATGTCCAGAGCTTGCTGGGCTAAAAAAGCTACTCGCACCTCTACACCATAGGCTTCTAGCAGCAGCGTCATCAAATCGCAGGCATCGATATTGTTATCTACAACGAGCATTCGTAGCCCTTGGAGGGATGGAATATTACTCAGAAATCCATGATCTATATACATAGCAGTTCCTATGAAAATTTCATGTGTAACGACTGCTAAAAACGCGAACCCTATAGAGGTGTTAACCAGAAGGTGACTAATTTCTTCAAGTTCTCCTACCCAATGGCAGAGTGCTGCTTCATTTCTGGGGTTATTTGGTTAACTACGACAGGAAAAGTAAGGAAAGTATCAAATCTGAGTTCTTCCAACGTGGGGCAGTAAGGATAGGGAGTTACTAGCCCATAGATAGCTAATACTATCTATGGGTTTAATTACTCAGGAATCAATACTGTGTCAATGATGTGGATGACACCGTTATCAGCATCAACATCCGGTGTTGAGACTGTGGCATCATTCACCTTAACACTGTCATTGGAAGCGTCAATTTTCACATCTGAACCTTCAACCGTAGTTGCTGATTTCAGCGTTAAGCTAAAGTCAGCCGCCTTCACTTTGCCTGAGACGACGTGATACGTCAGGATTTTCTTGAGCTTTGGAATGTCCTTAAGCAATGCATCTACTGTGCCGTTTGGAAGCTTAGCAAATGCCTCATCAGTAGGTGCAAAGACGGTAAATGGACCCGCGCCTTTTAAAGTATCTACCAGACCAGCCGCCTTGACTGCAGCCACCAGGGTGTTGAAGGAACCAGCTTTAACTGCAGTATCAACAATATCAGCCATTTATCTACCTACTTTTGTGCAATCTGTTAACAACTTTTAGTATGACATCCTGTTGTTATAAATCATGTTTAACGAAGTGTTTGATTAGTGTATAAATTGTATAGGTTGTACTAAAAAGATTCAAATCGTTACAATAAATAAAGCTAAAATTACATAAACATTGCATAAACTAAGTGTATCTGTTTCTAGAATTTGATCTACCCTTTAATAAGGTAATCAAAGTTCATTAAAAATCTACAGTTATAGGCTAGTTTTTTATCAAAAAAATAGTTTATCAAGTAGCTTATAATAAGTGCTTAATTTATCACCAACGATAGATGGTGATAGGTTTGAGGTCAATTTAGATAAATATACATCTCCAGAAATTAAGTTTCAGTCCAAGTGCTACAAGGATTTCATCTTAATTTTTGGAGTGTCTAATAGACTTAATGAGTCTTTTTCCTGGATATCGAGGATGTTGTCCTTAGCTATCACAACTGCCAATTTCCAACTGATTACGAAGTCGCGCCCAGAATGCCGCCACCCTAATCAACTTCGATCATTTTGCTATTGGCAGTTTACCCGTGGGTTACTTCTGCCGAGCTGGTCTAGTTTTTTACTTGACTAGGCTGGAGTAGCATTTTTTCCCTCACTAATCTGCCACTTGGGTTACTTTTCAAAATACTAGCTAGCTTTGATGAAAATATTTCTAGGTTGTACTTCTGTTCACATAAACGGCGAGCACGGTTTCCCATTTCCTTTGTTTCAGATGGATGAGCGAAAAGATAGGAAACCGCCTGTTGCCATCCTTGAACATCTCCAGGTTCAACCCAAATTCCGATTCCTTCCTTTTCAATGTCGATATCAATATAGTTGTTTCTCGTCATTATGACTGCTTTTGACATAGCCATAGCTTCGATAAGGCTTGTTAAGCCTATCAAACTATTTGGCACATTCTTTAAAGGAATAGCAACTGCATAAGCTTTCCTATACTCTGCTAGCATTTCCACATATGAAATTATGTCTTTTGTCGGATGATTATATTGAATGCTAATGTTTGGAGGAAGTCCCGAAATAGTAGGAGCAGATTCCCCTGTACAATACACTCGTAAAGGATAATTCTGGTCAATGAAGGCTTGAACAAGGGTATCAAAATCTCGGCGGGTTTTTCCCGCGCTAAGAATAAAGGCAGCCTCATTTCCTAATTGTTGGTTTTTTACTGTCTGGTCATAAAAATGCAAATCAGGTCCCCATTCTAGCAAGTGCAGCTTCTCTACAGGTACCTCGAATTTATCTTCAAGTTGCTTTTTGACTTCCTTGTGAAGGCATATAAACTGATCATGCCCTCCATAAAGTATTTTGAAAATAAGTTTATTGTTCAGAATACTTTTCATTGGATGATGAATAATAGGAATAACTGGCTTCGGAAATAGACCGATAGAGCGCAGAATTGCAAGGAAAAATGTATTATACTGACAGGCTGAATAAATAACGTCATATTGAGACTGTCTGAAAAGCAATCTGAGTTGCTGATCTAAATCTCCTAAAATTTTAATTTTAGTACTTAACTTCTGCAAATTGACGTACTTTGTATGGGGTAAGATTTCAACATCAATATTGTGTTGATGTAAATGTGTCGCTCCCCAAAAGTGTTGCCCAGGCTGTGCTTTGTTTTTCCACTGTTCAACATCCATCTCATAGTTGTTAATGTAAACTACTTTCATTCTTTTTTCCTCTTATTTACGCAAATTGGTTGAGTTTGATAATTACCCAGAAGAGTTATGACTCTCGTACTTTCGGAACCAGCTTGTTGGAACTTACGCTTCACCTATTCCTCACTTAAGGATTCAAATCCCTTAGATTATTGAGCAGGTGGTATGCCAGACTGATACATTAAGTGCTTCCACAATCAGTGCCGCCCTCATTGCTGAATATCGGAGCAGCCAACTGCGCGATCCGCTACCCTAGGGGAGAATCCGAAACGAAAGTCCTGAATACTCTTCCAAGACAATCTTGTAAGGATCGGCACAGCATTGATGTCACTAGCTCTCAGGCAGATTAGTCGAAGCTCTGGCTCATATTTGAGCTTTGTAAGAACGCCGTGAACCTAGCCCCCTCGAAATCGAGACATCTTTCTCGTTAGCTGAGAAAAGAGGAATTGGAAAGTTTATTGTGTACATATTTAGTTGAGAGGCTACCTTTAAGGAAAGGTTTGCACAACTATGTAATTACTTCATTGAAAGAGAATACAGGAGAATTGTTAAGAAAAGGGAAAGAAATGTAAAGTTTGTACAACTAGGCATCGCCTTCATCGAAGATACAGGAGAGCGACGTAGTTGCAAAGTGTTACCCAATTTGAGGTCTAGACGATGTAGTACCTCTTCAGGCAATCTCAAGGGGCGATCGCAAAAATTAGACAAAAAACTAGACAAGACATCAAGCACTAATACCATATGTAGTAGGGGCGCATAGCTGTCATTGGTGTCAACTTAAGACAAGAGCGAATGAATTCGCAGCTATAAAAACCAAGTCCGCCTGCGCGGACTAACGAAAAATCAATGGTTTTGAAACCCGCGTAGGTGGTTTTCGTTTGTGTAGCTGCGGTTTCAACCGCCAAATCAACGTTAAGTTGACACCAATGATAGTTGTGCGCCCCTATAGATGCCGTCTTAAAGACCGAATTGCGTAAGTCCTATTGGAGTTAGATTTCCCTAAAACCTACCACCTACGACCTAACCCCTTGACAGGGGTAGATAGTGCTACGCAACAACGTTTGGTGGATGTTGCTTTAACACCTGCTTAAGATACTGCCCTGTATAAGACCTCTCATTCTCCGCTACTTCCTCCGGCGTTCCCACCACAATTACCTCGCCCCCTTTATCGCCACCTTCTGGTCCCAAATCAATTACCCAATCGCAACAGCGAATCACATCTAAATTGTGTTCAATTACCAAAATTGAATTACCTTTATCTACCAAACGTTGTAAAACATTCAACAAATGATGGACATCGTAAAACGATAAACCTGTAGTCGGTTCATCAATTAAATAAAGAGTCTTACCTGTAGCGCGGCGAGCAAGTTCTGATGCTAACTTCACCCGTTGCGCTTCACCACCCGATAAAGTTGGTGCAGTTTGTCCTAAGCGGATGTAACCCAACCCAACATCAACTAATGTTTGCAATCGTGTGGATGCTCTGGGAATATTTTTAAACACCTCCAACGATTCTTCTACTGTCATATTCAGGACATCAGCAATTGAATGTCCCTTATACTTCACCTGCAAGGTTTCTCGGTTGTAACGTGCGCCTTTGCAAACTTCGCACTGCACATAAACATCCGGCAGGAAGTTCATTTCAATCACATTTACCCCTTGCCCACTGCACGCTTCGCAACGTCCACCTTTGACATTGAAAGAAAATTGCCCTGCTTTGTAACCTCTAGCTTTCGCTTCTATCGATTGAGTAAATATCTCCCGAATCGCATCAAATACCCCTGTGTAAGTAGCAGGATTAGAACGAGGAGTGCGACCAATGGGAGATTGGTCAATCACGATCGCTTTATCAATCGCATTTAACCCCTTCATTTCCTCCAACTGAGCAGGAAACGGCACCTTACGAATGAGGTGATGTTGCAAAGCCGGGTATAGGAGTTCGTTAACTAACGTGGATTTCCCGGAACCGGAGACACCTGTAATGGAGACAAGCTTACCCAAGGGAATTTCAACATCAACGTGTTTGAGGTTATTGCGGTAGGCATCTTTGATCAGAAGCGATCGCCCATTTCCTTTTCTGCGTTCAGCAGGTGTTTCAATTACCTTCCGCCCTGATAGATAGGCACCCGTCAGTGAATCCTCTGCTGATAGGAGCGTCTCCAAATCACCCTCTGCGACAATCTTTCCCCCGTGAATACCCGCCGCCGGCCCAATATCAACAATGTGGTTAGCGGCACGAATCGTTTCTTCATCGTGTTCTACCACAATCAAGGTATTACCCAAATCCCGGAGTTTGGTCAGCGTTTGTAGTAAGCGTCCATTGTCTCGTTGATGCAAGCCAATACTCGGTTCATCTAATACATAAAGCACCCCAGTCAGACCTGAACCAATCTGTGTGGCAAGGCGAATTCGCTGTGCTTCCCCTCCAGAAAGCGTCATTGCCGCACGGTCGAGGGTGAGATAATCTAAGCCAACATCAAGGAGAAATTGTAGCCTTGCTCTAATTTCTTTCAGTGCCAGGTCGCCAATTTGGGCTTGGCGATCGCTTAACTGCAATTTGTTAATTCGTTCCCGACATTTTTGAATCGAAGCACCTGTTAAATCCAAAATTTGATATTGCCCTAGCCGTACCGAAAGCGCTTCTGGTTTTAAGCGTTTACCCTGACAAACCTCACAAGGCTGGTCAATCAGATATTGTTCAAGCTTCTGTTTTTGTAAATCTGAGCTTGTGTCGTCATATTGCCGTTGCAAAATCCGGATGACACCTGCGTAATGCCGATAATCATTGCGTTCTTCAATCCAAATTGGTTTTTCAGAACCGTATAAAAGAGTCTGTTGCTGTTCAGTTGTAAGCTGCTTCCAACGAGTTTGGATTTCAAAACCATAGGCTTGTCCCACGCTGTAGAGCAGAGAGAGGTAATAGGAATTATCCTTATCTGACCAAGGTGCGATCGCAGCATACACAGGTGCTTCTGGGTCAGGCACAACCAAGTCTGGTGAGAAAGTCCGCAAGCTTCCCAATCCGTGACACTGAGGACAAGCACCGTATGGAGAGTTAAAGGAAAATAGTCGGGGTGATAATTCCTCCATCACTGCCCCATGTTCCGGGCAAGCAAAGTTTTCTGAAAAGACTAATTCTTTTGGGGGTTGTTGGTAGGAATCATCACCATCTGTAGCATTTTCTGGTATGTTACTATCATGTTTGACTTGCCCGTCTGACTCATCAGAAGTATCATTTAACACTTCAACAACCGCAATTCCACTAGTACGCCGTAGGCAGGTAGAAAGAGAATCAGTCAAACGCTCCTGTAGACCTGGCTTCTTAATCAGTCGGTCAACGACAACTTCAATGTTGTGAGTATAATTTTTATCCAATTCAATCGAATCACTGAGTTCTCGAACCTCGCCATCAACTCTGACGCGAACAAATCCTTCTGAGGCGAGACTCGATAGCAGTTTCTTGTGGGTGCCTTTCTTGCCCCGTACCACAGGAGCGAGGATTTGAAAGCGGGTGCGGTCGGGCAGCTCCATAATGCGATCGCACATTTGGTCAATTGTCTGAGGGGCAATATTGCGATCGCAAATCGGACAATGCGGCTCCCCAGCTCGTCCAAATAATAGCCGCAGATAGTCGTAAATCTCCGTCACCGTACCAACGGTAGAGCGAGGATTATTAGATGTCGATTTCTGGTCAATCGAGATCGCAGGACTTAAGCCCTCAATCGCATCGACATCCGGCTTATCCAGTTGTCCTAAGAATTGCCGCGCATAAGCACTAAGAGATTCAACATAGCGGCGCTGCCCTTCAGCGAAGATTGTGTCAAAGGCAAGGGAAGATTTACCAGAACCAGAGACACCCGTGAAGACAATTAAGCGATCGCGCGGCAGTTCCAGGTCAATATTCTTCAGGTTGTGCTGCCTTGCTCCCCGAATGCGAATGATGTTCTGGCTATTTTGATAGGTATTAGTAGTCGGAAGTTGCCCAGCTTGGGATTCAGTGGACAAGAAACCTGAAATATCAGCACGGTCAGACATGGGAAGCAGAGAGCGAAATAGTCCCTAACAATCTTAACGCTGCCGCTTCTAGACCATGGGGCATCAAGCGATAGAGATTAAGATTGCTGCCTAATGGAATTACAACCTGCTAGTAGGGAAGGTGGGGCAGAAATTACTCCCTCATCTCCCTCACGCTTCCCCAACTGCTTCTATCGCCGCTTCAAGTGCGATCGCAACATGCGTCCAATGCGTTCCCCCTTGACAAAATGCAATGTATGGCTCTCGTAGTGGACCATCCGCTGAAAATTCTGAGGTACTGCCATCAATAAAGGTGCCGCCTGCCATCACTAGCTGGCTCTCATAACCGTACATCTCAGCAGGTACGGGTTCGAGATAGGAACCGATAGGTGAGTGGTGCTGAATCGCTCGACAAAGGGCAATCAGCTTCTCTGGTGAACCCAGCTTCACTGCCTGAATCACATCACGACGGGGTGCCATTGGCAGAGGATTGACTGGATAGCCTAACTGTTGGAAGACATAGGCAGTGAGATGATTACCTTTAAGCGCTTCTCCCACCATCTGAGGGGCAAGAAACAATCCTTGAAACAGCAACCGATTCTGCTCAAATGTCGCGCCACCCGCACTGCCAATTCCTGGTGCAGTCAGACGGCAAGCTGCTGCTTCTACTAAATCAGCACGACCCGCAACGTAACCTCCAGCGGTAACAATTGTGCCACCGGGATTTTTAATCAAGGAACCCGCAATCAAGTCAGCCCCAACGGCTGGGGGTTCTCGATCTTCAACAAACTCGCCATAACAGTTATCAACAAAACAAACGGTATCGGGATTTTGTTGTTTAACTAGTTGAACAATTTTTTCAATATCAGTAATCGAAAGGCTATCTCGCCACGAATAGCCACAGGAACGCTGAATGAGTACTAAACGAGTGCGATCGCTTACCGCTTGCGCCAGAGCTTGCCAATCAACTTTTCCTTCAGGAGTTAGAGGTAACTGACGGTAATTAATGCCAAACTCAATCAGGGAGCCTTGGTTTTCACCACGTAAACCAATGACTTCTTCTAACGTATCGTAAGGAGCACCAACAACGGCTAGCATTTCATCGCCAGGACGTAACACACCAAATAAGCAACAAGCGATCGCGTGGGTTCCTGACACAAACTGCACCCGCACGGCGGCAGCTTCTGCACCCATCGCCTGTGCAAACACTTTATCTAACGTTTGGCGACCCAAATCATCATGACCATAGCCACTAACTCCGGCAAAGTGATGAACACCCACACGATGCTCTCGAAAGGAATCCAGCACTTTTTTGAGATTTTGCTTGACTCTCGTGTCAATTCCGTAAAAAATCGGGAATAGTGCCTTTACGGCTGCTTGCAGCTGTTCTGATCTGTTCATTAAAACGTTGATTGTCGATTTGGGTTTTTAGAACCAATCATAAATCTGAAATTTGCACATCAAACTACTTTGTGCAGATCGACTTGAAACATTGATCTTTATCTTATATAGGGTTACTGCATGACAATTGCCACCTCACCTCAACTCCGCTTCAACTGGGTCAACATTATTTACATGGCTCTGATTCACGTTGGGGCGCTTTTTGCCTTACTTCCCAGTAACTTTAGCTGGAAAGCAGTCGGCTTAGTCGTTTTTCTCCACTGGGTAACAGGTGGCTTGGGTATCACGTTGGGATGGCATCGATTGGTAAGCCATCGCAGTTTTCAGACTCCCAAGTGGCTGGAATATTTCCTGGTTTTCTGTGGCGCACTAGCTTGCCAAGGGGGAGTCATCCATTGGGTTGGACTCCACCGCATCCACCATTTACACTCCGATACCGAACCCGATCCACATGATTCCAACAAAGGCTTTTGGTGGAGTCACATGGGTTGGATGTTCTATCAAGTTCCGGCTCATGATGACATTCCTCGATTCACTAAGGATATCTGGGATGACCCAGTTTATAAGTTCTTACAAAATTACTTTGTTCCCGTTCAAGTTGTCTTAGGGCTGTTGCTGTTTGCAATCGGCGGTTGGCCGTTTGTTGTTTGGGGAATATTTGTTCGGCTTGTAGTTGTGTTCCACTGCACTTGGTTTGTCAACAGTGCTACCCACAAGTTTGGGTATCGCACTTACGACTCCAATGATCGCTCGAAAAACTGTTGGTGGGTTGCCTTAGTCACCTATGGTGAAGGCTGGCACAACAACCATCATGCTTACCAATATTCAGCACGACACGGCATGAAGTGGTGGGAAATAGACTTCACCTGGATGACGATTCAGTTCCTACAACTTTTGGGTTTGGCACAGAAGGTAAAACTGGTTGAGAAGGCTTAAGACTTGGTGACTGGGGATTGGGAATGGGTGATTGGTGACTAGGTAGAGAAGTCATTGGCTTAGCTGATTGATTACCGAACACATCTTCCTAATCCCCAATCCCCAATCCCCAATCCCTAAAACTGCCCATTTCCCTGAACAACCTGTTTAAGGGTTGTCAGCGATTCTAGGTTAATCATCCCGCGACGATAGCCTTTCTGGTTTGATATGCCTAAGAAGACCGCGTCTCCCCGTTTTGGGTTACGTGAAAATCGCGGTGAGGAATTGATGTAAGCTGAGGAGCTATCAACACCGAGGGCAAACTGACGGCTTTCTTGGTAAGACTCTGTAATTAGGCAGTCAGCATGACCACTACTATAGTGATTCATCCATGCGATCGCTGATTCAATGCTATCGACTACTTTGAACGCAATCACTTTGTCTAAATAAGGTTGGTTCCATTCGGATTCGGCTGCCAAGGTTAATTGGTCGGGAAACTCAGCCACCAGTTCGGAATCACCCCTGAGTTTGAAGCCTTTTTCCTTAAGGCTGTTCCACAAGATCATTAAAGCAGAGGGCTTTTGATAGCGATTGATGAGAATCTTTTCGATCGCATTTACAGGATCTGGCTCACTGGCATGGCTATCCAAGATTACTCTACGCACCATTTCCAAACTACCTGTCGCAGACCAGTAAAGGTAGCAGTTGCCCATTGCTGACTTCAACACAGGCGCGGTGGATTGCTGCACGACTTGCTGCACCAGTGTTGGTCGTCCGTAGGGAATGACTAAATTCAAAAACCGATCTTGAGTGACTAAATCTCGAATCGAAGCGCCTTGCTCTGATGCCAAGATTTCCAAGCATCCTGGGGGTAAACCAGCCTCATCGAGAGCATCCTGTAACGCCTGGGCAATCACCAAGTTTGATTGACTGGCTTCGCTACCGCCTCGGAGAATCAGGCTATTACCTGTTTTGAGACAAAAGCCTGCTGCGATTGCTGCCAATTCGGGAAACGCTTCATAAATGAAAGCAATCACACCCAGTGGCATTAGCTGGCAGTAAGTCTGAGAATCATCAAGCTGGTAGGTGGCATTCATCACTCGCCGGATTGGATCAGCGAGTTCCCCAATCCTGTGCAAGATCTGAATCGTTGTCTGTAGCCGTTCTGGTGTTAGTTTCAGCCACTCTAAAATTAGCTCTGGCACTGCCATTTCCCGACTGGCTTCTAAATCCAGCGTATTAGCATCCAAAATGTCATCAAAGGCGTTTTGCAGCGCCTGTGCCATTGCATGGACACCACGACTGCGATCGCCTCCTCTGGTCGTCGCCAATGTTAAAGAAGCCCGGTAAGCACGGGTCACAGCATCAGTAGGGTTAGGCGCAAAGCGTCCCGCATCCGCATCCATATCCATCTTCTGCTAACGTCGGTAAGTTAACCAAACCATTAGCGCTGGGAGTACAGCTAGCAGCACCGCCAGTAACGCCCAGAAAATAATGCTTGGTCCACTTGGTGAGCGTAAGGCTAGTGGTAGCCAGACAATCAGCAATACCAAGACAATTCCCAAAGCAACAGGGAGATAGCTTTCTCCAAGACTGGCATGAGCTGTATTCCAGCGATGCCCTGTCCAGCGCCAAGCTTTTTTGTAGGGGTAGCTTGTGGATAGCTGCTCAATCACATAGCCACTTTCTTCAACCACAAAAATTTGCTGACAGCGGTTGCAGCCGAAGGCTTCCGTCAGCGTAATCGGTACTAGTGAACCCCGGCGCCGACAGGGGCAGGGGTACTCAGTAGTTAGGTCAATTTTCTGAGCTTTTTGAGATGGCACAAGCGCTATTTCATTACCAAAAAACTTCAATGCCGATTGTCCAAAATATGCTAACCCTATTGTTTGCCAATTACACTAACTTGTGCGATCGCAAACCCTTACAACAAAAGCAGCATCCCTGAGCTTGATTGAGACGCTACCTAGGGAACGCCCATCCCTTACTATAACCCGTTCTTCAAGGTTCACAAATTTCCCAAGCCTATACAACTTTTCATGTCACTTATAGTTAAATTAGCTTAGTAACCAACAAGTAGCAAACTGTTTTTATTGATTTTTTAATTTCTAAGCGGGTAACGCGATTCGAACGCGCGACATTCACCTTGGCAAGGTGACGCTCTACCACTGAGCTATACCCGCAAACATTCACTAATCTTTAGCTTCTCAGAATTATTCCCATTTGTCAATGGGGAGGATTGGTTGAGAATTTCTCCCCGCTGCTCTACTTACCGAAAAATCACGCTAGAGGTTAAGGTTAGTTCCATCCCTCAGGTATCCGCAGATTCTATATGTTCAACCGTTGACTCCGAGGCGATCGCATAATTAGAAGAAACTGGCAGCGCTTGAGTTGTCACGGTACCGTCCTCATAGGAACCGTTGTTTGAGGCTGAGCCATTACCCTTAAACTCTTGCATCAAACTTGCCATTTCCAACGCATTCATCGCATAGTCCCAACCCTTGTTACTTTTGATTCCAGCCCGTTCCAGGGCTTGCTGCATTGTATCGGCTGTCACAATCCCAAAGATTACGGGTACCCCGGTTTGGAAACCAGCGTTAGCAATTCCCTTTGAGACTTCGGCACAAACATAATCAAAATGAGGTGTTTGACCCCGGATGACAGCACCAAGGCAGATGACGGCATCATAGCGACGGGTAAGCGCCGCTTGGCGAGCCATCAGGGGTACCTCAAAACTACCAGGCACCCAAATGTAATCCACTTGTGTGCCGTGGGGGTTGGTATCAACACCGTGGCGTTTCAAGCAATCTTGACACCCCGCCAAAAGTTTTTCAGTCACTAGATCGTTAAACCGACCAATGACGATCGCAAACTGTAGGGGTGTGGACGAAGTAAAATTTCCCTCGAAAACTGCCATGGCTGTCTTTAAATTTTGAGAGTGGTGTGGGTTATTATCCTCCCAATCTAAACCACAAAAGAACTCAACGCCCCAACTAGAAAGACAAGAGCAACCCAAACGCCAGAACCCAAGAAAATCAGCCTTTTCGATTGATTCCAGTTCTGAGGCGAAGCATAGGCAACCGGGACACCAACGACCATAACGAATGACAAGGCAACCAGAGCAGCAAGTGATAATTGAAATATGACAGACATTTTCTGTTACTCCCAAGAGACTGGATAAAAACTCTTCAGTCGGAAATCGACCAAGGCTAGACTCCGGAGGTCTTCTCCGGAAATAGGAAGCGCGGTCACTTGTGACTGATATTAAAACCTTCCTGACTAGTAACCTACCAAAATTTGACCCGCTTTTTTAGAAATTATCCAAATCAGGTAACGCTCCAGAGCCTATAGAGCGAAAGCCTCAGTTTAGAAGTCCTTGTAGGTAGAAGTCCTGTTAGGGTTCATAGACTACCCACTCTCTCGCAATGAACAACAAGTAGCACAGGAAAGCACTCAGGCAAGAATAATGGATCTGATTTTATGTCACACAACAACTGACTTTGATTCCCTTGGCGCGGCAGTTGGGCTAACGCGCCTCAAGCCTGGAGCAAAACTAGTTCTTACAGGTGGTGCCCATCCAGCCGTGCGGGATTTTTTAGCATTACATCGGGATGAGTATGCTGTAATTGAACGTCGCGCCGTTAACATCGAACAGATTCGATCGCTGATTGTCGTCGATTCCCAAAAACGCGATCGCTTAGGGAAAGCCGCAGAGTGGTTGGACTTACCTCAGTTAACAAGTATTGAAGTCTACGACCATCACCAGGGTAGCGAGACAGATATTCCCGCTACTCACACTCAAATTGAACCAGTAGGCGCCGCTACAACCCTAGTTGTCGAGCAATTACAACAAGCCTCAATTCAGTTGACACCCATTGAGGCGACAGTTATGGCACTGGGTATCCACACTGATACAGGTTCCTTAACCTATGACCAAACAACACCAAGGGATGCAGCAGCTTTAGCCTGGTTGATGGCGGCAGGAGCAAATGTGCGACAAATTGCTGAATATGTCGATCCTGGTTTATCTTCCCAGTTGCAGGAACTCTTAACCGAAGCCCTAGATAGTCTACAGTCCCAAACTCAGCTAGGACACACCATCTCCTGGGTACTTCTAAAAACCTCTGACTATGTACCAGGGTTATCCAGCCTAGCATCACGATTACTAGAATTAACTGAGAGTGATGCCCTACTGCTAGCGGCAGAGTATGGGGGGAGAGGACAAGAAGATGGGGACCAATTATCACCCTACCGCTCTACCACCCCACCACCTCATCAACAAGAAATTTTATTACCTCAATCCCAATTAAGCATAATTGGGCGATCGCGTATTGAGGGAACCAACTTAAACGAGTTATTTCAACCCTTCGGGGGTGGAGGACATTCCCAAGCTGCCGCTATGAGAATCCGAGATGTGAATCCCTCGGAACTCCTAGAACAGCTAGTTAACCAACTCAAAGAGCAAATTCCCCAGCCTCTAACTGCACAAGAATTGATGTCTTCGCCAGTCCGCACGATTCGCCCAGATACGACGATTAGCGAAGCTCAGAGAATCTTGTTGCGGTATGGGCATTCAGGCCTTTCGGTAGTAGATGAAAACGACGAGCTAGTTGGGATTATCTCGCGACGGGATATTGATTTGGCATTACACCACGGTTTTGGTCATGCGCCAGTCAAGGGTTACATGACTAAGAACGTGAAGACAATTACTCCCCAGACGTTGCTGTCAGAGATAGAGTCCCTAATGGTGACTTACGATATTGGGCGTCTGCCAGTTCTGGATAATGGGCAGTTAGTTGGAATTGTTACCCGCACCGACGTTTTACGGCAACGGCATCAAGAGGGGAGTGGGGAGAATTCTTGTTTTATCCCAATCACCAATCCTCAATCACTAATTCCTAATTTGCGATCGCGTCTTGCTCCCCCGCTTTGGGAACTCCTCATGAGGACGGCTCAAGAGGCTGACCAACGTGGCTGGCATCTTTATCTGGTAGGGGGAGGCGTGCGAGACTTATTACTCGCTGACGCGGCGGATAAGCTGCTGCTAGAAGATATTGACCTAGTGGTGGATGGCTATCATCGCTCAGCGGATACAGGGGCAGGAGTCACACTCGCTCAAGCCCTCCAGAACATCTACCCAAACGCTCGATTAGAAGTCCATGGGGCGTTTCAAACGGCGGCATTGTTGTGGCATAACGATCCCGTTCTCGGTTCGCTCTGGATCGATATTGCTACGGCTCGGACAGAATTTTATCCTTATCCGGCAGCTAATCCAGAAGTTGAAGCCAGTTCAATTCGCCAAGACCTTTACCGACGCGATTTTACAATCAATGCAATGGCGGCTCGTTTGACGACTTCCCGTGGTGGAGGGTTGCCCCTATTAGATTTCTTTGGGGGGTTACTCGATTTAAAATCGCATCAAATTCGGGTACTGCACGCCAATAGCTTTATTGAAGACCCTACCCGGATTTTTCGAGCAGTGCGGTTTGCTGTACGCTTGGACTTTCAAATAGAGGCGCAAACCGAAGCCTATATTCGCTATGCAATTGAGAGTGGTGTGTATGAGCGATCGCTTTTAGCCAACAGCAAAGCCCCAGCCCTCCAAACCCGTCTTAAGGCAGAACTGAAGTATATTTTGCAAGCCCCGTATTGGGAAAGAGCCTTGGAGTTGCTCGATTCTTTAGAAGCACTGCGGTGCCTCCATCCCACACTGAAGTTAGATGAGCAGTTGTGGTGGCAGGTTCGTTTGGTTAATCGGTGGCTGCGACGATTTGACCCTGACAAAAACCTAGAACACTGGCAGATGCGGCTGGAAGTCTTGCTGGCTCATCTTGCACCAGAAGCGCGCACGGCAGTTGCCATAAATCTTCAGCTTCCAGCAGACAGTATCGAACGCCTTGAGCAACTCGATCAAGTAAAAGCGAAGGTTGTCGAGACTTTACCCACCTGCCAACGCAGGAGTGAAGTTGTGCAACTACTGCGCTCTTACAAGCTACCAAGCTTGGTTTTAATTGCTGTCCAAAGTCCAAGAACAATCCGACGCAAAATCTGGCAATACCTCACCACTTGGGCTAATATGCAAGCCCCGCTAGATGGCAATACCCTTAAACAACTGGGTTACAAACCGGGACCCCAATACCGACAAATTCTAGACGAACTCCTAGCGGCGACACTCGATCAGGTGATTCAGAATGAGGCAGACGCGAAAGCTTTTTTGGCAGAACATTATCCGCTAACAGGTAATGCGTGATTAAGTTGCTTGGTTTAGCTGTCAGCCGTCAGCTCTCTAGGGGAAAGTTGATTCTCCTATTTCTGACCTCTAAGCGGTAGCATAATTGGGACAGTGGGGAGTGAACTTTTATGAACTTGACGGCTGGAACCGTTCTACTCAAAGGCAATTATGTCCTCGACACCCAACTTGGTAATGGTGTCTTTGAGCTAACTTACCGAGCAACTAACACGCAGTCCGGGCAAACAGTTGTCATCAAAACTCTTGGTGAAAATCTGCGCCAACATTCAGAAATTGACCAGTTTAAGCAAAAATTTCTAGAGATGGCTGAGCGCTTGAGCCGCTGCAAGCATCAAAATCTCGTTCAGGTTCTTGATTATTTTGAAGAAGCGGGATGTCCTTACTTGGTGATGGAGTACATTCCAGGGCAGACTCTGGCGGCACTTGTCGAGTCAAAAGTGCTACCAGAAGCGAAAGCTCTTGAGTATATTCGTCAAACGGCTAACGCCTTGAGTGTTCTTCACAAGGCTGGCTTACTACACCGGGATGTCAAACCTCAAAATATTATTCGACGTCAAGACACTGATTGTGTGGTGCTGTGTGAGTTTGGGATTACTTGTGAGTTCACCGCAGGTGTGATGCAAACTCATGCCAACTTACTTTCAGCGGGGTATGCGCCGCAGGAGCAATATTCACTGGAGGCTCAGCGTACCAGAGCAACTGACATTTACGCCCTAGCCGCAACGCTCTACGACTTGCTACTTGGACGTCCACCGTTACCTGCACCAGTTCGGCAAGCCCTACAGACGAAAAACGCCGATCGCCTTTTCCTTACAGAGTTACAGCAACATACCCACAAACTGAGTCCCACAGTTAAACAAGCCTTGTGGCAAGCTTTAGCAATCGCTCCTCAGAAACGCCCTCAAACCGTAGAAGCATGGCTGGCACTGTTTCCCAAACCAGAAAAACCACCGTTGCCTCAGCCTAAACCCGCTCAAGTCCCGGTAGCTAAACCTAAGGTAGATACAGCAGGGGTAGCTCCCGTAAACAACTTTGTCAAGGCGAAAGCAAAACCGACACCGAACAACAGCGTAGTTAAACCCAAATTAGAGACAGGAGTTGCTCCCCTAAATAACTCAGCAACGGCGAAAGTACAACCGACACCGAATAACAGCGTAGTTAAACCCAAATTAGAGACAGGAGTTGCTCCCCTAAATAACTCAGCAACGGCGAAAGTACAACCGACTCCAAAGAACGGTAAAACGCCACCCTTAACACCAACAAAAAATTCGATCCCTCAGCCTACACTCCCTCAACTCCCAATCACAAAAATCAAAACGTCGGGGGGTCATAATTACCTTGTTCCTAAAAAACGCAAACCCACTAAGGCTGGCTTGCCACTCAAGGCGCTGATAATGACAAGTGCGATCGCAACATCAGCTGGGGTAGGATTTGGCTTTGCGCTCCGGATTAACAGCCCGAATATACCCGGTTCTTCGATTCTGCACACGGAGCAATCGTTTCCCCCCTCTAGCAATTGGCCGATGTCAAAGCATCAACTTTAATGCCATCATTGCAACTAAGATTCTCAGGCTGGGGATTTTCCCTTAACCAGCCAAGCTAGAAAGGCTGTTCAGGCAGGATTTATGGGAATCACGTTATAATTTGTTGCGGATACTAAAGAATTTTTCTCATGAGTAATTCTGTAATTCACGCCTTTTTTCTAGGTAGAGCTGTAGCTCAAGCCCTGAATGAACAGGTAGAAGACGCGCTGACTAATGCTCTAAGCGAACTCGGTAGATTTGATGCCGAACAACGTGAACGGCTACGGCAATTTACCGAGCAAGTCATGGAAAGGGCTTCCAGCGAGGCTGAAACAACAGTACGTGGGCGAACAACTACTGCAATTGTGCCAATTGGCTCTCAGCCACTTGACATGCAAGCAACAATCGATGAACTCCGAGCTGAAATTGCCCGCTTACGTGCCGAATTGCAAGTCTACCGTAATCAATCGGTCTAATTCCAAAACGATCTGACCGTTCAATTAGGGAATACCTTGTTGTTATGAGAGAACCTTGGCACACCTGCCAAACTTAAAAGACTCTCATTCATCTTAATCGTTCTTAATAATCCTGATTTTTGAGAAACTAATTTAGGAACCTAAGTGTCTGCTCTTTTCCAAGAACCTGTCAACCTTAAGCAAAATAAAGAACGCACGGTGGCAACGCAGCGTGACTTAGGTAAGCTCTACAAAGACAAAGCTTATCGGTGGAATAAAGAAAATTACTCCCGCCACCGACGCTTTGTAGACATTTGGTCATTTGTTTTATCCCTAATGACGGGGTTATGGCTCGATGGCAAGCCTTGGAGCTATCCCGGCGGGATGACGGATGAGAAACGGGCAACTCGACGTAAAGCCCAAGCGATCTGGATTCGTGACACGTTTTTAGATTTGGGACCAACCTTCATTAAAATTGGACAGCTCTTTTCAACTCGTGCTGATTTATTCCCCAGCGAGTATGTTGAAGAACTCAGCAAGCTACAAGATCGGGTACCTGCCTTTAGCTATGAGCAGGTTGAAGCAATTATTAAACAAGATTTAGGGAAGCCGGTTGCAGAACTCTTCAACAGTTTCGATCCGATTCCCCTAGCGGCGGCTAGCTTAGGGCAAGTTCACAAAGCCCAGTTGCACAGCGGCGAAGAGGTCGTGGTTAAGGTACAACGACCCGGTTTGCGGAAGCTTTTTACCATTGATCTACAAATTCTTAAAGGGATTACCCGTTACTTTCAAAACCATCCTGAGTGGGGACGTGGTCGAGATTGGCTGGGGATCTATGAAGAGTGCTGTCGTATTCTTTGGGAAGAAATTGACTATCTTAACGAAGGCAAGAACGCTGATACCTTTCGCCGCAATTTCCGTAGTGATGACTGGGTAAAGGTGCCTCGTGTCTACTGGCGCTACACTACACCACGGGTGGTAACGCTGGAATACCTTCCAGGGATTAAAATTAGTCATTACGAAGCCCTTGAAGCTGCTGGTCTAGATCGCAAGCTGATTGCTCATCTTGGCGCAAAAGCTTATCTTCAGCAACTGCTCAATGATGGCTTCTTCCATGCCGATCCCCATCCCGGCAATATTGCCGTCAATGCTGAAGGGGCACTGATTTTTTATGACTTCGGCATGATGGGGCGGATTCGGTCAAATGTGCGTGAACAACTGATGCAGACGCTGTTTGGCATTGCCCAAAAAGATGCCGATCGCGTTGTCACTTCTCTGGTTGAATTGGGTGCGCTTTCTCCAGTTGACGATATGGGGCCCGTCCGACGATCCATTCAGTACATGCTGGATCATTTTATGGATAAGCCATTTGAGAACCAATCGGTAGCTGACATTAGTGAGGATCTCTACGAAATTGCCTACGACCAGCCTTTTCGCTTTCCGGCAACATTTACCTTCGTAATGCGAGCATTCTCGACTCTGGAAGGTGTCGGGAAGGGTTTAGACCCGGACTTCAACTTTATGGAGGTTGCAAAACCCTTTGCAATGCAGATTATGACAAACGGCAACACTCCCGATGGTAATAGCTTCCTCAATGAACTAGGACGCCAAGCGGCTCAAGTTGGTAGCACGGCTTTGGGTTTACCCCGGCGCATTGAAGATACGATCGAGAAATTAGAACGAGGAGACCTGCGCGTTCGAGTCAGGTCAATTGAATCTGACCGAATCCTCCGACGCATTAGCAGCATTCAGTTGGGAACCAACTATACTTTACTAATCAGTGCGTTCACTCTGTCAGCCACCATTCTATTTGTCAATGGGAATGTAGGGCTGGCGTTGGTCGTCGTTTTGGTCGCAGCGATCGCGGCATTTGCCCTGATTCGGTTGCTCCGACGACTCGATCGCTTTGATCGTATGTTATAACTCCCGTAAAGACTTTGACGCCAGCAAACAATTTATGAAATGTCGCTTCACGGGTCTCACCGATCCGGGACTACTTCGTAATGTCAACCAGGATGATTTCTACATGGACCCTGAGGGGCGATTTTTTGTTGTCGCCGACGGTATGGGAGGTCATGCTGGGGGGCAAGAAGCCAGCCAACTCGCTACGGAGGCAATTCAGACTCATTTAGAACAGCACTGGCAATCTGCCACCTCGTCTGAAGAGTTACTGGAACAAGCCTTTTCCGAGGCGAATCAGGCAATTATTCTAGACCAACAAAAGCACCCAGAGCGCTCAGATATGGGCACAACGGCAGTTGTGGCTATCTTCCGTAACGAACAACCTTGGTTTGCTCATGTGGGAGACTCACGCCTCTATCGGCTACGAGGCTCCAATCTAGAGCAAATCACGGAAGACCACACTTGGGTTGCACGAGCCATGAAAGCCGGTGATATTACCCCAGAGCAAGCTCGAATGCATCCTTGGCGTCATGTCTTGTCTCAATGTCTGGGTCGTAAAGACTTACAGCACGTTGATGTTAAACCCATGGATGTGCAGCCTGGAGACCGCCTCCTGCTGTGTAGTGATGGTCTTACAGAAGAACTCTCAGATGCCTTAATTGCCTCTAACCTCGAACCTGACTTGGATTATGAACAAGCGGCAGTTAACCTTGTTGATGCAGCTAAGGAAAAGGGAGGTAGAGACAACATCACGGTGGTGATTGTTGAAATAGACGACATCAGTCCTGAGGAAGCCACTGCGCCGAGTCTCTAGCATTGACTACCTGATTGTCCTTCTTAATCCACACAGTCGTTCCTCGTCTTGAGAAAACTAGTAGCCTGAATTGAAGGATGAGTCCTGTCGTTGGCGGCGGTTACTGAGCCATAGGACACGGGTACTCTAGTCAACGACGAGAATTCATGGCAATCTAAGTAAATGTACTTAATCTATGAGGATGGCTGACCGAGCATCCTCATGACAGCGTGCTGTACAAACAGGAAGCCAAAACCCTGCAAGACTTTAGGGTTAAGAAGACCAATTAAGCAACTACTAATGGTAGTAATTTGTAGTAAGAATCTTTCGAGAGGATGAGGCAAACTACACCCTAAGACGGAAAAATGTTAAGAGATTCAAAAGAATACAAGAAAAAATAATTTAGTCAGATTTATTCTTAGTCTGCTCTGCTCATGAATCCTTCGGTTCTGACTCGTGCCTCGAAACCTGACCATATTCTCGTTGTAGATGATTCGCCGGATAACTTATTCCTTGTTCAAACAATTTTAGAAGAAGAGGGATACGAAATTAGTTTGGCGGAGGATGGCCGCATTGCTTTAGAGCAGATCGAACAGTCCCCACCGGACTTGGTACTTCTGGATGTAATGATGCCGGAGATGGATGGCTTTGAAGTCACAAAGCGCATCCGGGAAAATACGAGTTTGCCCTTTATGCCAATTCTGCTGATCACAGCGTTTGATCAGCCAAGTGTGGTCAAAGGACTAGACACGGGTGCAGATGATTTTATTCGTAAGCCAGTAGAAGTCGATGAATTGCTAGCACGGGTGCGATCGCTTTTACGCCTGAAGCACGCGATTGATGAACGTGAGCAAATTGCCCGTCAACGAGAAGATTTTGTTTCCTGGATGACGCATGACTTGAGAACTCCCATTGTCGCAGCAGAGCGGATGCTGATGCTGTTTCAGCAAGGAGCCTTGGGAGAACTATCACCATCCATGCAGGAAGCCATCTCAACAATGGCACGTAGTAACCGCAACTTGCTAGCGATGGTAAATACATTACTCGAAGTCTATCGCTATGAAGCGGGTCGTAAGAATCTCTGCTTCTCTCCCGTTAATCTCCAAGAGGTGGTTAAAGAAGTCACCCAAGAACTTGCTCCTCTCGCCAATGAAAAAGGGCTGTCCTTGAACTACAAAAGCCAGGAGAATGTCAACGGTAAAGTAGTAGGCGATCGCTTAGAACTCCATCGCGTATTCACAAACTTGATTGGCAACGCCATCAAGTTTACAGATACTGGCTCAGTTGAAGTGCGTCTGAGTAATAACCATGACGAGAAAAACCCTGAAGTATCCCAGGTAGTCATTCAAGTCCAAGACACTGGGCCTGGGATTACCCTAGAAGACCAAACGATACTATTCGACCGATTCCGGCAGGGTAGCCATAAACGTTCTGGAAGTGGTTTAGGGCTTCACTTGTCTAAACGGATTGTTGAAACTCACCAAGGAACCCTTGAGGTTAAATCTGAGATAGATAAAGGTAGCTTGTTCATTATTCGCCTAGCCACTCATCATTAACTGTCAAGGTGTTAGGTTTTGGGTCGTAGGTTGTAGCGCACAACTTAGACTAAGACTAAGAAAAATTAGGGTTTTGGATTCCTTGTGCATTGCCTTTAACCTACCTCCTAATCCCTACAACCTGCGACCTTAACAGCGCTAGGTGGCTTGCACCCCTACTAACAACCAACAACCAACAACCAACTAACGTTTCCCTTGCTTCCACTTTGCGATCGCCTTTTGAGCCGCCTCGTAGGAAGGCGTGTTAGCTGGGACTAAAGTTGCCGCTTGAATCGCTTCCTTGAACTTACCCTGAGACGCTCGCGATTGCGCGATCAGATAAATCTTTTGGCTTCCTTGGGCAATTAACTGTTGCGCTTCGGCATACCCTGGTTGTCCAGCCTGAATTTTACGGAGAGTTGTAAGAGAACGGTTATAAGACGAGGCTTGGTTTGGTTGGATTTGTTTTTTTGCGGCTTGAATAATCGCTTGATTTTGCTGTTGCTGGGTAGTTAGAGCCTTCCACTGATTAATCGTCTTCTGAGCTTTGGCATAAACAGAAGGATTATCTTTTGGTACCAATTGAGCTGCCGCGATCGCACCCCCAAAATTTCCCTGATTCGCTCGTCCCTCTGCTAAATCTAGAATCACCTCACTCCAACGTGTAATGTCTTGCTTCGCCTGCTGGTACAGAGGCTCACCTGGTTTCACAGTACGAGCTTGGACAATCGCCTTGCTAAACAGAGAGGCTTGATTGGGTCGGATTAAGCGCTTTGCCTGATCCAAAGCCGCTTGATTGGCTTGAAGACGGGTTGGCGCTGGTTTTTGGGGTGCCGCCACTGACAACTTATTACTGGGATTGGGGGAACTGGTAGGGGAGGCTTTTGCTGTTGGACGGGGATTGGGGGAACTGGTAGGGGAGGCTTTTGCTATTGGACTGGGAGGTGACGTTGTCGGGGGTTCTTGAGCCGTTGGAGATGTTGGTAATTCTTTAGTAACTGGTGTCTCGTTTATTGACTTCGTGGTAAAAGCATCCCGGTTACGGAATATCACCGCCGCAATCATCAGCGCCAAAATTAGGATAGCGCCACCTCCCCAAAGTAGTAGTTGTTGCCACCAAGGAGTATTGACATGGCGTTTAGACTGCCGTTCTGGAGAAGCAACCATTGCGCCTGGTTTATAGGTAGCTGGCGTTGAGGTAGCAGTAGGAGGAGAGATTAGAGATGTAGTTGGTCGTGTCTGTGTCGCTGAGAGCGGAGTTTTTTGTCCAGGTGTCGCCCCATTGCGAGAATCCTCTGTGTAACCGTTTTCAGTTTCTAGTTTTGCCTTGGGGATAAAGGCGCTTGAGATGCCAACAGGAGTCCTTTCCTTAATGGGTTGGTTTTTGACAGAAGGCAGAATCAGTTGTTGACGCTGCGCCTCTGAGGGAACCACTGTCAAAGGGGTCTGAACAGGTCGCCAGTGGTGTTGGCTCAACTCTGGTAGACGAGTGTGCAGATACTGTTCCAGATGTTCTAAGGTGGTGTCAGTGTGATAATAGCCCAGTGCTTCTAGAAGTGCTTCTGTAAAGAGTCCATGCCCCAGTACAGCAGCTTCGTGGGAAAATTGGTCAAGTTGACTGGACAGCACTAACACAATACCCATTTCGCGGGCTAATTCAATCGCCTGTGCCCCAACAGGAATACCAGATTGCAAGCCGGATGCCCGGTTGATATCTAACAGAACTAAGATGTTTTCACTACCTTGAGCCTTGAGGGTTTCAAATAGCGATCGCATAGATATTCCTGTCCCTGGAATATCGTCTGGATTTCCATCAATCGGCATTAGGTAGTCAGCATTTTGCCAATTGACACCATAGCCACTGAAAAAGAACCAACGCCAAGTCTCTGATTGTCTTGAATTCTGGCGATTTGCCCTTAGCCAGTTCAAAATATTTTCGCGACTGGGATAGGTTGACTGGTCATTGACTAGTGGAGACGTGTCAGTTAAGAGTAAACATTGGTTAGACGGTAAGCTGGCTTGGCGTACTAAAAAATGCCGCAACGCCTGTGCATCCGCTTGCCCATAACTCAAAGGTTGTAAAAACTGATAGCGATTAATGCCAATTGCAACGCAAGCGTGATTTGCCATGTGCTCCGTGCCCCAGTTGTCTGGTGTAGTTGTTCGTGGGTTAAATAAATTGTCTTGGAATGAGAGGAAGTATTGGTACTATCGGCTTACTTGATTTGTTGAGTGCTAGTTAAGCAGAAAGCGATCGCACTGCTCAACCACTCAACGAATCCTGACATACCTGGTTTTTTTGTACCTCTAAGGCTTAGTTTATGACTGTTTTTGGTCAAGAGGTAGATGAAATCTTCTATTAGAGACACTTATCCTCTAAAATAATGCACCTAAAACGCTAATTGCCAACAATCACTAGGGGGGTGAGTGCGTCATATGTTGAAGTCTAACCGAAGCGATTTCAACCCGCTCTTATTACTGTCAGTCCAGTTCAAGAAATCTTCTGCCGCATTTTTTCAGTTGATTGCCCAACAACAAATTACACCGCTAAGATTAATGCTTTTATTAGGCTTCACGGGCATCAGTTGGCTTGCCACAGCCACCGTTGCTCCTCAGATAGCCCAAGCCTACACAGCACGGGTAAACCTTTCCATAAATCGTCAAGTCGGAGAATCTTTCAACAGCTTTCTGCGCCGTGCAGAAGCCATTGCTAGGGCAGCAACGCAACGCAGCTTTGATTCAGATATCTTGGTGACTGACGTATCCGTAACAGTGATTGGGCAAAATCAAGGGGCAATCACCCCTATCTTATTGCTGGAAGTAAGCCGTCAATCTTGGAGAGGTCGTCCCGATCCCCAGAGTTGGACAACTTACTTCCCCGATACCCAAACCCTACTTGGATTTGAACAAGAACCACTTGTAGACGCTGAACCTCAGGTTCCAGGAGGACAGCCACCACCTCCACCTGGATCACCTGGAGTCCCCGGAGCGCCTGGAGTACCTGGTGGAGTACCGGGCGCTCCAACGGCTCTCCCTCAGCCCACTGCTCCCACAAACATTGACATTCCCGACATTCCCGGTGCGCCAATTCGGCGTTTTCCTAACCAACCTCAGGCTCCTACTCAGGCTCCAGCTAACACGACTCAGCCCACTGCTCCCACAAACATTGACATTCCCGACATTCCCGGTGCGCCAATTCGGCGTTTTCCTAACCAACCTCAGGCTCCTGCACCCAATGCCCCGGCAACACAGCAGACTGGACAGTAGGGAGGGGAAATTGGGCGAAAGGGGAAGGGTTAAAGGGAAAAGGAAAGGAATATTTCGCATCTTTTGCCCTTATTCGTCAAAAGAGGCAGTGAAAGTTAGCCTTTATCAAGTACATGGCTAGCCCCTTATGGAATCCATGACATAGAATGAAAAGGCTGTCAAAATTCAGAACATACTCCCATGGCTGTTCCTAAGAAGAAAACATCAAAATCGAGGCGAGACAAACGCAAAGCAACCTGGAAGCGCAAGGCAGCGCTACAGGCTCAAAAAGCCCTTTCTCTGGGCAAAGCTGTTTTGAGTGGTCGTTCTACCTTTGTATATCCCGCACCAGAGGAAGAAGAAGAAGAGAGCTAGAACGGAACTTTGGGCTATGGGAAAGGCAACACCAGGGGTCTTACGGTTTGTGCTATGACCATGAAAGTTAACAAGATTTTGTCCTAAGAGCAAAATCTAACGCTACGGTTTGATTAGTACCCAAAACACTATCTCTACTGGCATCATGCTCGGAAAATTTTTCCGCAAACCAGAATCAGAACAGAGCGATCGCGTTCCTCCCGGTCAATACCTAACCAAAGGATTTCCAGTGCTGACCTACGGTCAGACCCCCCGAATCAGCACTGAAGACTGGGAATTTCGTGTGTCGGGCTTAGCCGAAGCCAAGACCTTGAGCTGGTCAGACTTCATGGCAATGCCTCAAAGCGAATTCACTGATGACTTTCACTGTGTAACACGTTGGTCAAAACTGGATGTGCAATGGACAGGCATCAAGGTGACCGACTTTATGAAGTATGTGGAAGTCGATCCAAAAGCTACTCACATTGTCGAACACTGCTACGGAGGTTACACCACTAACCTTCCCATAGAGGATTTTGTGAGGGAAGAAAACTTTTTTGCTCATACCTTGTTCGGAGAACCACTAGCAGCAGAACACGGTGGCCCCATGCGCTTAGTCGTTCCCCATCTCTATGCTTGGAAAAGCGCTAAGTGGATTAATGGCTTAGAATTTCTCGATCATGATGAACCAGGTTTCTGGGAGCGTAATGGCTATCATCGTCGAGGTGAGCCTTGGGCAGAAGAACGCTACAGCGACTAAGGAAATTTGAAATTGTAGCCATACATGGTTTGCCACCTACAATGTAGATGTTACTTGCAGCACCTATTGCCTTGCTCATTGGGCTGTTTAAGGTTTAAGTTGGAATGGCAAGTTTGACTCTCTGCAAAAGTGCTTTACTGTTTGTGAACAACAGGACAAGTAACGCACTGACATTGCTTGGCTTAGCCACCTCTGTCATTTTCCCGCTCCATCAAACACGAGATTGACAAAGACATTCTTGATGCTACAATCGCAATACAAAAAGAGGATTCTAATAATGTATCACTGGGACCTGTAAGTCCGGATCCTGTTGATCCGGCAAATCATCAACCGTCTGAGATTTACGATCACCGCTCTGTTGAAGCTCGATGGCAAGCAGTTTGGCAGCAGACACAGATTTACGAAACCGATCTAGCCAGAGCGATTGACAGAGCTTCTCCAGAGCCTCGCCCTTTCTACAATTTGATGATGTTTCCCTACCCATCGGCAGAAGGGTTGCACGTCGGGAATGTGTATGCCTTCACAGGAGCGGACATCTACGGTCGCTTTATGGCGATGAACGGCAGGGATGTCTTTGAGCCGATGGGGTTCGACGCCTTTGGCATTCATAGCGAGAACTTTGCGATTAAGAAAGGGATTCATCCCAATCAATTAACAGCAGGGAATGTTGAACGATTTCGAGAAACGCAGTTGAAGCGCATTGGTAACCGCTTCTGCTGGAATCACGAAGTCCAAACCACCAGTCCGGCATACTACAAGTGGACACAGTGGATCTTCTTGCAGTTGTTCAAAACCGGATTAGCCGAACGCAAGAAAGCATCGGTCAATTGGTGTCCGTCCTGCAAAACGGTATTGGCAGATGAGCAAGTGATTGCAGGGGAATGTGAACGCTGTAGTGCGATCGCTATCCAACGTGAATTGGAGCAATGGTTTTTCAAGATTACCCGCTATGCCCAACGCTTGTTGGATAATTTGGAGCATTTGGACAGGTCAGAACGGGTAAAAACAGCACAGCGTAACTGGATCGGTCGTTCTGAACATGAGGGTACAGTGCAGTATCACTTGCGGGATTGGTTGATTTCCAGGCAACGCTATTGGGGACCACCAATTCCAATTATCTATTGCCAGACGTGTGGTACGGTTCCGGTTCCAGAAGACCAATTGCCCGTTGAGTTACCCCAAACGCAGGACTGGTTGCCGAAAGGAACAGGCAATTCTCCGTTGGCAGACATTCCTGAATTTGTGAATACAACCTGTCCGTGCTGTGGCAGTGCGGCGCGGCGAGAAACCGATGTATCGGATAACTTCTTGGATTCTGCCTGGTATTTCTTGCGCTATCCCTCCAGCAATTGCTCGGATGTTCCGTTTGACCCACAAATTACGGCAACCTGGTTGCCCGTGGATATGTACATTGGTGGAGCAGAACATTCAGTATTGCATCTGTTGTACAGTCGCTTCATCACAATGGTGTTGCACGATTTGGGATACATTCCGTTTGAGGAACCCTTTCGATGCTTCCGCGCTCATGGTTTGCTCACGAAAGATGGAGCCAAGATGAGTAAATCTAAAGGGAATGTGGTGAATCCTGACCAGTACATTGAGGAATACGGTGCAGACACCTTGCGAACGTACTTGATGTTTTTGGGGCCTTATGACCAAGGAGGCGATTTCTCCGATCGCGGTATTGCAGGAATACAGCGTTTTTTGAATCGCGTCTGGCAATTGGCGATGAAACATCAAGACTCGATCCAATCTAATGAATTGGATGTCGAATCCCAGCGCGGGTTGCATCAAACCATTCACAAGGTGAGAGAAGATATTCAAGCGTTGAAGTACAACACTGCGCTCGCTACCTTAATGAGTTATCTCAATACCTTGGAAGCCAAAGAACAGCTTTCTCCAGTAGAAATCAAGTCTTGTGTGTTGATGTTGGCTCCCTTTGCACCCCACATCACCGAGGAACTTTGGAGTCGCATGGGTAAATCCTATTCAATTCATCAACAGCCATTCCCTCAAGCTAATTCTGAGTTTCTTACACAAGCGCAAGTGACGATTGCCGTTCAAATCAACGGACGGACTCGAACCACATTCCAGCTTACTCCGGATGCAGCTCAGGAAGAGGCGATCGCATTGGCAAAACAGTCAGAATCCTTGCAGCGTTACATCAACAAGCAGGAAGTTCGTCGTGTAGTTTATGTACCTGGTCGGGTTCTCAATCTCGTGATTTGATTGTCGCATCCCATTAGTTGAATGCTTTACCACTGGCTGGTGTTGCGTGCATTTTGCCTCCCTGCCAGTGGTCTAGAGCCTTTGTCGCCCACTGAAGTACGTTACTCTTACAAAAGCTGGAATAGGTGTTCGGGTGGCATACCAGCTATTTTTAGTCATACATATATTTTAATTAGCCAGGAGAGTTAAGACTTAGGTAGTCTTAACCTCTGGCTTTAATAATGCTGGGATGTCTGTTGTCAATCAAGAGTGGACTAACTCCCGCGACTGCCGCTTGACTCGACCGTCCATCGTGGCTTGTTGCAATCGAGTTAAAGCTTCTATATCTTCTAAGTCATGCTGAAGTACAAACAGTCGTCGCATTTGCTCTTCAGCTTCTACCGTCAGATACCCGGATTGAAGAACCTCTTGGACAATCTCACAAATTGTAGACATAACCCCGTTTCCTCAAGTGTCTTAGCCAGTATCAGGTGTCTAATCCAAACAATCTGTGATAGTTGGAAGTGAAGTTAGTGATGCTATTAAGCACTTTTTAGTGATGCAATCTCCCTTTTTATGTGATAAAAATCACCACTGACGACTATTTCAACAGATCACAGTTCATCGGGAACCTTGAAACTCATGTCGGTGAACCTTTTCCCTGCTCTTTGTCAAGCAACCCAGAGATGTTGAGCAAATCGGATGGCAAAGTTGACGAGAATGATGCTAAAGAAAACCATCGTTGCATAAGCCCAGCGAGGATAACGATCAAGTACCAGACCTAGTGCGATCGCAAGTGACACAATAGCATAAGCGTAACGTTGAGCCGATGCCGAACTTCCAGAAAACATGATTAACCCTAAGGCGCAAAACCCATAAACCACCTCAATCAACCGCAGTTGATGGCGTAAGCGCCAGAGCAGGTAACCACCACCAAAAACCATCACGACGACAATTAACGACTCGCCTCCCAAGCGCCACGACGCTAACGCCAAAGCAAACGAGATAGAGATTACCACCACAGAACCGAGCTTTTGGCGAAAATGCCATAGGAGATAGATACTCCCCAAAAGCAGTACAAACAAGAACGGATGCCAAGGATCTACAATTGCGCGTTGCTCTAAATTTGTTTTGCCAATAGCGATTGTTATCAGTTCTCTACGCCAATCCTTCCAATTCAATCCAGTTGTATCTCGCCATGCCTTCTGAGCATGAACAAAAGCCAAGGGGTCACCAAAATTTAGAGCGCAATATAAGCTAAAAATAACTACTCCTCCAGCCGTAAGTAGAGCAGCGACGTAGGCACTTACTGGACGACGTTCTTTCCAGGCGACAATCAGGAATGTAGGAACAAGGACAACCCCCGTCACACGAGCCGCTGTCGCCAATGCCCCCCAGAGAGCCGCTAAAGCATGTTGTTGCTTATCGAAAGCTCTTAAAGCCGCTGTGCTGAACAACATAAACAGCCCTTCGGTATAAATCACACTTCCAAATAAAGAAAGCGGACACCACGCCCAAACAGCCGTTGTCCAACGAGCCACACTTCCACCATGACGTTCCTCTACCCAACGGTAGAGAACAACCAATGCCGCCAGGAAAGCCAAATTATTTACCAGCGTTCCGGCGACATTAAATGGTAACCCCAGGTACATCACGCCACGGGTGAGTAGAGGAAACAGCGGAAAAAATGCAATATTGTATTTTTCCTTGATCGTACTTTCGTATTCATAGCCGCCTGTAACAATCGTTTCGTAGCGCGGACTATCCGAATAAGAGAAGAGGCTCCAATCAACAGTGGGAACAATCCCTTCCGGTGGAACTGGTAGTGATGGGGCAATCAGTACCATTGCCACAGCAATAACGACTCGGCTGAGTAGCCACATCGCTGCGGCAAACCTGAAGGCATTTGCCCATAAAGCTTTACTTTTGCTCATCAACTTCCTGCCTTGTGCTTCAACTGGGGATTGGGAGTATCTGGAGGAGGATTGCAACCGAAGTCAGCTGCTGCTCTTTTGAGCAATGAGCTTGAAGGGAATTATAGCGACGACTGGTTTTGTTTTGGTCATCAATCCGCAAGAAACTTGGCTCAGAGAGTCCTCTGTATCAAAGTGTTGGGGCTTAGTAAGAATTATTGGGATAATCGTGCTTTTATGTTTTTTATAGCGGTTCTCAAATAAGTGGAGTACACTCAACTTCTGCCCTTTGCCCTGGAGCCTTCTGCCTTAAAGCCAACTACTTTGTACCTCAGCAAATCGAGAAACGCTATATCTGGAAAACTAGCTTTCACAGCTTTGATAGCGATCGCTCACGTTGTCTGGTGGACTAAATTGTGAGATATGAAAACAAGTATCCTGAAGCGCAATAACGTCAACGTGCAAGGGCAAGGCAATCAAACGCTTATCTTTGCCCACGGCTTTGGTGCCGACCAAACCGTTTGGCGACACGTTGTCTGTGCGTTTGAATCCAACTATCGCATTGTGCTGTTTGACTATGTAGGGGCAGGGAAGTCAGACTTAACTGCCTACAGCCGCTCTCGCTACAGCCGCCTCTACGGGTATGCGGAAGACTTACTGGACTTGTGCGCTGAATTAAACCTGACTCAATCCATCTTTGTCGGTCATTCAGTCAGTGCAATGATTGGCTTACTTGCTTCCCTAATCGAGCCAGAGCGCTTCAGCCGCCTCATCTTTATTGGCGCATCACCTCGTTACCTCAACGATGTAGGCTACTACGGTGGCTTCGAGCAATCTGATCTGGATGCCATATACGCAGCAATGTCGGCTAACTATGAGGCTTGGGCGTGTGGCTTCTTTGCTTCCTTGCTAATGGGTAATCCAGACCGTCCAAGCCTTGCTCGTGAATTTGCCAATACTCTTGTCGCAGTCCGCCCAGATATTGCTCTGGCTCTTGCCCGTACAATTTTCCAGTCTGATTATCGTGCTGAGTTGCTGCGTCTAACTGTACCGACACTGATTGTACAGTCGAGCAACGATAAGGCTGTCCCACCAGAGGTAGGAGAATATATGGCTTCTAAGATTCCCAAAAGTCAGCTAGTGAACATAAACGCAGAGGGTCATTTACCTCATTTAAGTGCGCCCGATGAGGTAGTGCGAGCAATTAGCGCTTATCTAGTTCAGTGATGGGAAAGGTTTTTAGTGTTGATGAGTATTTTTCTGCTGTGCGATCGCATTTCCTCTTTTCCCTAACCATGTCCTAATTAGGTTGGATAGTATCCCTCTTCTGTCACTCTCCGAAAACTTTTGCCATTTCTGAACTCTAGAGCTTTTGTATATCAAGCGATCGCCAGCTTTTTTCTGAGTAGAAATTGATGAGAGTGCCAAATTTGTCAAAATATCATCATTAAACGCCGCATCGCTTAACATACCTTGTCTCTGGAAACTACTCATAATACGAAGAACCGGAGAGTGACAGAAGAGGGGTATAGCAGTAGCCACAAATGTTAGGACATTAACGGGAGAAGAGCCTTCCCCAGCTAGAGCCGATTTGACCCAAAGCTGACCGCCCAAAGCTGACTGCTGATTGCTATAGGCTTGTAGAAATTTGTCGCTAGAGTTGACCCAGTTGCAACAGTGCTTGAGCGAAGATAACCAACTCTAGGAATGTACTCGTGAACCTTAAACGGAGAGGGGGAGATTCGAACTCCCGGAACCTTTCGGTTCATCCGATTTCAAGTCGGACGCGATCGACCACTCTGCCACCTCTCCAGGTTTATCTATATTATCAAGGTCTTGCATTTATGGCGACTGGCTGTAAACAGGTTGTATAACAGTCGCTTCAGGATGCTGATAGAGCAGTTGCTCAGATACCACCGTATAGTCTTTACCCATCCAAACTAGAGAGATTTGATTAACGATACCTGCTTCTAGGGAAACCACGGAAAAATTACGGAGGCGATCGCTTTCAGTTTGGATAATCCGAGGTACACTTGCTGAATTCAAGTAAACGGTTCCTTCCGGACTTGTAAAGATTGCTGTTCGTAGTTTCTCCTTGGTGTGACGCATCGTGTGGTGCATATGACCAAAGGTAACGAAAGGAATTTTTTTACCCAATGCTTGAGTTTGTGCGATCGCTTCTGCAAAATCTGGGTCGCCGTAATCCCCACCCAACGGTTGCCAATCTCTCCCACAGGGGTCTTCTGGGCGATCACCTAATCCAACTGGACCATTGTGACCCAAAAAAATAATTGTTTCATAAGTCGTAGTCTGCGCCGCTGCAACTATGCGCTCAATCGACTCCTCAAAATTGGTAACGCCACACCGTTCTTTCAAGAACTCCTGATTTTTCCAAACTTCGCCACCCCAACTGTAAGGACGACTGCCAACCACAGAGAGATTGAACTCTGGAAAATCCAGTTTTCCGTAACCCACATGAGTTTCACCCAGTAAATCTAACTGTTGCTGCACTCGGTCTTCCTTTTTGCGATCGTATGGACAGCGTTTTCTTCCCCAATCCGAGGCGCTATACCAAGCATCATGGTTTCCCATAATCGCTGCCTTGGGAAGGTCGATATCAGTAACTAACCGCACGATATCCACCGCTTCATTACCAAAATCTCCCACAAACAGCACCAAATCAACACCCAACTGCTGGAGCGCGATCGCATCCTCAGCTTCCCATAAATCATGGATGTCCCCAACAACAGCAATTTTGATCGATTGCTTGTAATTCCTCTGATTGCTCATGTGATCTCTCTTATCGGTCTTTCTCCAGGATAAAAAGCCTTACTGATTTTTGCAGTCTTTGTGGATGTTCAACCCTAGGGAAGATTTCCTAAAGCCACTCAGCCACCATGTCAGTTTTGGTAAAAATAACTATAATTACCTCAGGCTGTTTTATCGCAATTAACTCAAAACCTGTGTTTACGACTGCACTTCCTCAACAGACGAAAGCTTCTTCATTTCTCCCCTATGACCTGTTTGGGGCAATTAATACCCTGAAAAAAGAACTCAATGCTGTTGTTCTTGCCCACTACTACCAAGACCCTGATATTCAGGATGTTGCCGACTATCTCGGCGATTCTCTTGGACTTTCTCAACAGGCAGCAAGTACCAGTGCCGATGTTATCGTTTTTGCCGGGGTTCACTTCATGGCAGAAACCGCCAAAATCCTCAATCCTGACAAGCTAGTGCTGTTGCCAGACTTAGACGCGGGTTGCTCTCTGGCTGACAGTTGCCCTCCCGAAGAGTTTGCCAAATTCAAAGCAGCTTACCCCGATCATCTAGTAGTTTCTTACATTAATTGCTCCGCCGAAATCAAGGCGATGAGTGACATTATCTGCACCAGTTCCAATGCTGTCCGGATTGTTAACCAGATTCCTGAAGACCAACCAATCATTTTTGCCCCAGACCGGAATTTAGGGCGCTATGTGATGGAACAAACAGGTCGTGACCTCTTACTGTGGCAAGGTAGCTGCATTGTTCACGAAACCTTCTCAGAAAAGAAGATAATCCAGCTAAAGATCGAACACCCAGAAGCTGAGGTAATCGCTCACCCGGAATGTGAACCACCCGTGTTGCGTCACGCTAGCTACATTGGCTCGACAACAGCACTGCTAAAGTATGCTCAAACAAGTCCCGCAAGCACGTTTATTGTCGCCACTGAACCGGGTATTATTCACCAAATGCAAAAGCAAACCCCCAACAAGCGCTTCATCCCAGCACCTGCGATGAATAACTGTGCTTGTAATGAGTGTCCTTATATGCGGCTCAACACATTGGAAAAGCTGTATCTAGCGATGAAAAACCGTCAGCCAGAAATTACAATGCCAGAACACATTCGAGTGGCTGCACTGCGACCAATTGAGCGGATGTTAGAGATGAGTGTTTAGGGTGAATGGGAATTGGGAATCGGGAATTGGGAATTGGGACTCTCAAGAGGAGCATCCTGTTTTCACTCATAAAAGACGGGTTACCTAAGTGAACAACTGAGATAACATACTCCCAAACCCTAATCACCAATTCCCTAATCCCCAACTTCCACCAACCTGCCGAATCCTTCTAACACCTAACTATGACTTCCACTACAGCTAAGCCCGTTGACTGGAATGCCCTAGCTTCTGAACTAGCTGGCATAGAAATTATTACTGAGCCAACCCAGCTAGCGAAGTTGTCTCTGGACTACTATCACTTCAGTCCGGTACTACAACCCAAACTTGCCTCTAAAAGAGGGGATTTGGTTGTGCGTCCTACCAACGAAGCGGAAGTTTTACGAGTGGCAGCGGTGTGTGTTAAGTACAAGGCACCATTAACTGTGCGAGGCGCAGGGACAGGAAATTATGGGCAGTGTGTACCCCTGAATGGTGGCGTAATTCTGGATACGACACGGATGAATGCAATTCGCTGGATTAAACCAGAGTTAGCCTGTGTTGAGCCTGGAGTAAAGCTGGCGGCGTTTGATAAACAAGCACGGGTGACGGGATGGGAATTGCGGATGGCTCCCTCAACTTATCGCACAGCAACGATTGGTGGCTTTATTGCTGGAGGAAGTGGGGGAATTGGTTCGATTACCTATGGACAATTACGCGATCGCGGAAATCTTCACGCTGTCCGAGTCGTCACAATGGAAGATGAACCGCGTGTCATTGAATTACGTGGTGATGATGTGCATAAGGTTAATCACGGATACGGTACCAACGGCATTATCACTGAATTAGAAATTCCTCTGGGTTCTGCTTATGCTTGGGCAGAAGTGATTGTTACCTTTGATGACTTCATGACAGCGGCTCGATTTGGTCAAGCTTTGGGGGATGCTGATGGTTTAATTAAAAAACTCATTAGTATTCATGCTTCACCAATTCCTTCATACTTTGCCGCTTTAAAGAGTTACCTTCCAGAAGGGAAGCATTGTGCATTATTGATGATTGCTGAGTCTTGTTTGGAACCGCTACAAGATTTAGTTCGGGAGTATAGTGGCACGATTACTTACCAAAAATCTGCTCAAGAAGCCAGTAAAGGCACAGCATTGTGTGAATTTACCTGGAACCACACGACACTCCACGCCCGTAGCGTTGACCCAAACCTAACTTATTTGCAGAGCTTGTTTCCGGCTAATAAAAACCTCAGCTTGGTTGAGCATATGTATCATCATTTTGGTGATGAAGTGATGATGCATTTAGAATTTATTCGTGTTGGCGGACAAGTTGCTCCCGCTGCATTGCAAGTGGTTCGCTACACAACTGAGGAACGGTTGAATGAGATTATTCATTATCACGAAGAGAAGGGTGCTTTTATTGCTAATCCTCATACCTACATTCTGGAAGATGGAGGAATGAAAACCGTTAATCCAGAGCAATTGCAGTTTAAGGAAATGGTTGACCCATATGGGTTGATGAATCCTGGGAAGATGAAAGCTTGGTCAGAAAGGGTTAAGTAAACTCACTCAAGGGATGTAATCTACCCAATTAATCTACAGGTAACAATAACGTCTCCTCAATCTCCTGTCGCACTGCCTTGCTTACCTGACAACCACTATTCAATTCTTCCACTAGAGATTTATTAGCTTTGTAATACTCTTTCAGCAAATCCTTCTGCGCTTCATTGAACTGCAAATTGTAACCAATCAAGCCTGTTATTTTTTCAACCCAGGCTTGACCCTTAGTTTTCCGCCACTCATCAAATCTTTCTGCCTCTTCATCCGGGTCAGGTAGTTCAGCTTCGAGTTCTTCCATGGCTTGCTTCAGTCTAGGTTCAATGTCAAGGGCAAGGAGACACATAAGAACGTTCTTAGGGTCAAAATCAAAGGCAAGGTTAAGTGCAAGTCCACGGCTACGGTCAAAAACAGAAGTAAAAGAACGAGCAAAGGAGCGGCGGCGGGTAGGGTCATCAAAAGCTTTAGCCAAGTCAAAACCAAGGACACGGATGAGGGCAAGGTAAAAAGCTCGAACTTTTGCTGGCTCGTAAGAAGAGTCAACTGAAAGGGCTTTCTGGCTCACCCAAGTAAGAAGCTGCTGCAATGTCTCATCTTTAGCCACTAGCGCATCAGCTTGTTGCTTCATCTGCCGTAGTCGTTTATTGGCAAGCATCATCGCACCATCTTCTGACAATTGTTCCTCTGTGAATTGAGTGTCTGTCAACAGATTATTAACAGTCTTTTGGATAAAGCGCTCAACGAGCCATATCCGAAGCCGTGAGAAGTCACGCTTAAACTCCAGGTAGATTGCGCCTAATAAAGCCTCGAACATCTCAGTAAAGAGCCTTTCCTCACTGTAATCTTTTTGTTCCACACCTCGTCCCAGCAGACAAAGCTGTTTCAATTTCAACTCTCGCGCAAATTCAGACAGCTTCTGCTGGCTTACCAGGTTATTTTTCAATTCAGTAAGCTTACCTTCATTTAGGTCGGCGTACTGTTGGTGTAAATAGTCGATAACAACAGCACCGAGAATCGCATCACCTAGGATGGCTAGCCGTCTGTACTCACGCTCCTGCGCGTCTTTTTGCTGAGTAGTCAGGTTGCTATTCTCATAGATACGAGATGGATGAGTCAGAGCAATCTCAAGCAACTGCGTTTGCTTGAAGTCGGGAATGCCGATCGCTTTTTTAACAGCTTCAATGTTCACTATTTAATCTAGGATGCAAAAACAACTACAGTTTCCACAATAATCAGCTAAACCCGTACATCTACCAGTGCCGAGTTATTTTAGGCAAAAAGTTTGGCGATCGCACCTCAACCTATGAGAAAGTTTTGAATCTTCCCTTAAGTAGGTCTTCGAGTTGTGCGGCGCGATGAGTATAGGTATGTTCAGTGAGAACTCTTCTATAGGCAGCTTTGCCAATTGTGTGTGCCATCTCAGGCGTGAGATTACGGATGTGTTCAGCAACCATTAACCCATTCTCAGCAACCAAAACCTCACGTCTAGGTTCTAGGAATAACTCGATGCCTTCCCAAACATCAGTAATGATACATGCCCCCGCACCTGCTGCCTCAAACACTCGCGTTGCTGGAGAAAAGCCGTATCTCGCCATACTCTCGCGGCTGATATTCAACACGGCTTGGGGTGTACAGTTGAAGGCATTATGGTCGCGTGTATAAACGTGTCCCAAGTATTTGACATTGCTGGGTAGTGGTTTGTCGTCCCAACCATTCCCACCTAGTAGGAAATGGTCATCTGGCAGTTCAGTAGCAGCACGTAAGAAAAATTCTTCCACACGCGCTTCTCGATCTGGGAGGCGGTTTCCTAGGAAGCCAAGCTTGCACTCAAATCTGGGTTCTGGTGCGACAGGGTAGTGAGTAGTTGGATCAAGAGCATTGTAGATGGGAACACACTCACGCGCCCCTAAAGCTTTGTAAGCCTTCACAACTGGTTCCCCACCGCCATAGGTGAGGATTAAATCGTAGCGTGGGATGAGAGCACGGAAGGGATCGCTTGGGTTATTTTGCACTCGATCAAGGGTTGCTGGTGCATCTACATCCCAGAACACAATGAGGGTGTTAGGTTTCTTGAGTTCCAAAACTGATGCCTCTAGCAACTCATCGAAAACACCAACGCCACTCGCTTTTACAATTAGGTCAGCGCTGCTTGCCTCTTCAAGGGCACGGTTTACTCCCTCTTCACCATCAGCGGAGTAAACGACGACTTTTGCCCAATTAGGGTCGGGGATATCGCGATGCTTCTGACGATCATACGCATCTGGCTCGTAGAAGGTAGTCTGATGTCCCTGTTCATGCAAGGCTCGGATGATGCCACGATAGTAGGTTGCGGCACCATTCCAGTAGGCAGAGACAAGACTAGAACCGAAAAAGGCAATGTTGAGCTTTCCTGTCATGTCGTCACCACCTTATGGTGTTGGGTGTCTTGGAGTTGTGCATAGATATCAAGGAGTTCATCAACACGATGAGCGCAGGTATGTCGGTTGAGGAGGGTGCGGAGTCCGTTTTCTGCTAACTCTTTTGCCATCTGTTCATCCTGAAGTAATGCACTCAACTGACGTTGCATCTCTTCGCCAGTACTAGCAACGAGGTAATCTTTGCCCGGTGTAAATAAGCCTTCAACATCTTCCCAAGGCGCAGATACCAGAGGAATACCACAAGCTAAGGCTTCAAACACTCGGATGGTGGGAATACCAGGGAGAACTTCAGTATAAAAGCGGCGCGGCACATGGATTGTCACTTGAAAGCGGGCAAACACTTGCGGGACTTCGTAGTTGGCTAACCAACCTGCGTATTGAATGTTTGCGGCTTTTAGGGATGCGATCGCATCTTCTGGATAACGCACCCCATGCACTCGTGTCTTTATCCCCAACGCCTTTACAGGTTCGATGAGAAACTCATACAACTCAGCAGTACGTTCTTCATCACCCCAGTTGCCAATCCAAACTAAATCGCCTTCACGTTGCACCGCGTCAATTGGATGAAAGAGGCGTGTATCTGCCGCTTCGTGCCATGTCCAAGCACGTTGAGTCCAACCCTCGGTTAAGTAGATATCGCGGATAACACTGCCATAGGCTAATACGCCATCGTAGTTAGTCAGATCATAAGCTGCCACCCCAGTGCGATCGCTTACTGAGCGATGATGTGTGTCATGAAATAACAACCGATAGCCACCAACATTATTACGGTGTTCGCCAATGCGTTGCACCAACTGATGGTCGTTCCATTCATGGACAATTACCAAGTCTGCACCATCCAACGCTTCGTCAAGGTCGAGTGTCTTGAGTTGATAGCGATAGCTTTCTAAACCGGGATAAGCAGCTTGGAAACGTAGGATTGGTGCATTTCCATGTTCTGCCAGAAGGTTCTGAAGACTCCAAGCCTCTTGCGGTTCGTACACGCGCACATCATGCTCACGAGAGAGCAACTCACTCACAATACCCCTTAGAAAATGAGCATTCCCGTGGTTCCAGTCTGAGAGGAGGGAATGATAGAACATTACGATTCGCATAATTTTAGGAATTAGCTAAAGATTCCAAACTCATTAATTCTCGCTTGTGAATGAGTTCTTGATATGCCGTTAAATATCTAGATGCCATGACTTCGGAGGTATATTCTAAAGCACGAGTACGGGCGCGGGTTGCTAGTTGATAACGTCGTGGTGAATCGGCAATTAGAGTATTGATGGCAGATGCGATCGCATCCTGATCATCTGGCGGCACAAAGATAGCCGCATCACCCCAAATTTCGCGCAAACTAGGGATATCTCCGAGGACAAGGGCGCATCCTAACAATGCCGCTTCCAGTACAGACAACCCAAAGGGTTCATATCGTGCTGGCAGGACATAAATTGAGGCTTCGCCATACTGTACAGCCAGTTCTTGAACGTTGAGGTGTCCTAGCCAGTGGATATTACTTTTCGATAAGCGATTTATTGAGTCTGCCCCACCATCTGGATGCTTCTGGTCACCAGCAACATAGACAGACCAGATTAATTGAGGTGCAATCTGTTCTAGTACAGCAACATTCTTTGCCTCATCCCATAAGCGTCCAGCCGTGAAGACAAACTCTTTTTTTTGTGATGGGGAAAACAGCGCTGAGTCACGACCGTTAGGAATTACTCTGCCCTGAAAGCTTGAACCATAATGGGTTTTAAGTGCTGTAAGCATTGCTGCTGATGGTGCAACGACGAGGTCTGCTGCCGCTAAACCCTGAGTAACTTCGTGCTGATACCGTTGCCAGTTGCTGGGTGCAGCTTCGCCTTTAACTGCTTCCCACCACGACAGAACACAGGAATGCCCTACTACTAAAATTGGAGATTTCCAAGGCAATGCCCCGTGAGTATAGCCATTTAGGTGTACCACATCAGGCTGAAAGCATTCTTCTAGATCGAGTAACCATTGCCCTGCTTGTTGAACATCATCCCAAGGGTCTTCCATCCATTCAAGTTTGAAGCAACTCTCGAACACCTCTAAGCCAGAGATTTGTCTGGCGGCTTCCCAGTGTTGAGGTGTAAGCGGTGCGCCCATTGTTGCTAAGGCAACTTCAACCCCTTGCTTTGAGAGGACACCTGCAAGTTCTAATGCGTAAGTCCAAACACCGCCAACAGTATCAGCCGTCATCAGGATGCGTTTAGCGGTAACGGCGGACGCTTCGCCCCAAAACCTGTCAGTGTGTGGCTGGGGTTGAGAGTTGGTCAGCATTTGGGCAGATTTAGAAATAGTAGGATTTCAGTTATCTAGGTCAGTAAGCGATCGCTCTAAGAGGGTAACAACTGCACGTTCTTCTGAACTTAAACTATAGGGTGAATCATCACACGTTGAACCACTAGATTGTTCCTCAATAGCACCAAGTGTCCCCTCTAGATAAGCATCAATCACAGCAGGATGAACGTAGTATTTACGGGAGGTCGCAGGGCGGTTCCCCAACTCACTCGCCACATTTTTAATCGCTTGTACAACGTTTTTCTTTGCCTGAGTCTGTGACTCAAAGCCTTCCATTGCTCTAAGTTCTCGTGCTGCCATCACGGTTCCCGCCCAAGTGCGGAAGTCTTTTGCTGTGAAGTCTTCGTTGGTAAGTTCTCGAAGGTAATTGTTGACATCTCCAGAGTCAATCGTTTGAGGTTGACCATCATCGTCAAAATATTGGAACAGTTCGTGTCCGGGGAGTTCCTGACAACGCTTGATTATCTTGGCAACACGTCGGTCATTAAGTTCAATGTCATGATTAACACCACTCTTGCCTTTGAAATGAAATCTTACAGTTGAACCTGAGACATCGACATGACGATTGTGTAGAGTTGTCAAGCCGTAAGATTGGTTTTCTTGAGCATACTCAACATTACCGATGCGAATGTAGGTTGTTTCCAAAAGCCGGACAATGGTAGCGAGTATCTTCTCTCGTGGTAAACCTTTAAGGGTCAAATGGCGTTCAATTTGTTCCCGAATCAACGGCAGTGCCGCACTGAAGGGAATCATCCGGTTGAACTTAGTTTGAGAGCGTATTGTTCGCCAGTGGTGATGATAGCGGTACTGCTTGCGTCCCTTCGCATCGTGTCCCGTTGCTTGCAGGTGTCCGTTGGCAAGAGGGCAAATCCAGACATCCTTCCAAGCTGGGGGAATACCTAGTGCTTCAATGCGATCGCGTTCTGAGGCATCGCTAAGCGGTTTACCATCGACACCAATGTAACTAAAACCTTTACCTCGTTGCTTACGGAGAATGCCGGGACTGGCATCTGAGACATAGCGCAATCCAGCCGTTTTGGCGGATTCGACTGGATCGGTGATTATTGTGAGGTCAGGTTTTTTAACTGTTGACGTTTTCACGAGATTGCTCTGAGTTCTAACTCGGATAGAGGCAAAGGTTGCTCATCCTGAATATCGCTGAACTCGGCATAGACTTGCAGGTAATACTCATTTGCCCGTTCCCAAGCTTGGTCATCTGGAAAGCCCCACTTTTTTGTGTAGTCCGGTGAACCAGGGTAAGGGAACAACGGCACAGGTTTGTTTGCCCAAACCCCAAAACCTTGGAGGTACTGACGCCAAGCTTCAATGGCTTCCGGGTCATCTACTTTCCCATCAAGCAAGTTGGCTTGAACAAAAGGGACGTGTTTCTTCGCACAAATCAGCCGCTCACTCAGCGCTTCTGTAGACAGTTTGCAGTTTTTATCGAGTAGTTGCCGCCCTTCTTCAGAAATACTTTCAACGCCTGCTTCGATTGAGACGCAACCCGCCTGTCCTAGTAACTCAAGCAGCAGTGGTGTCCACAAATCAATTCGAGTTTGAATACCGAACTTCACCTCTCGCTCTACCAATGCTTCAAGTAGTGGTCGATTCGGCAAGAAAATTTCGTCAATAAAGTAAACGTATTCGACCCCTTGAGCAATTAAACCATCCAGTTCTTCCAAGATTACGGATAGGGGACGCTTGCGATAGCGATCGCGAAAATTCTCTTTAGCACAAAACGAGCAATGATAAGGACAGCCACGAGACGTTTCCATCTCCGCACCAGAACCTATTGGTGCTGCCTCAAAGCGGTGATGGTGATGATGATGTCGCCCAATTGTTTCTCGTTGCCAATGCAGTGCTGGCAATGCAGTTAGGTCGGTCGTATGGGGACTCCCCTGCACACGGGGTTCACCAGCTTGCCAGTAACAAATAGATGTCACATCTTGCCAGTTTCCACTTAGCTTCGGCAGAATTTCCTCACATTCTCCCAAAACCACTACATCTACACCCAGCTTCTTCAGAGTCGCTTTGGGTGTTGTGGAGCCATGAGGGCCAACAGCAACCATTGTCCTACTAATATCTTTCAGGTCTAATACGGTTTCTTGGGGAACGCGCAACTCTGGTGGGGCACAGCGCCAGAAAAGATAACTGGGTGCAGTTGTGACAACGGTAAAGTCGGGTTCAAAGGCAGCGACTTGGTTTTTGATTTCTGCTCGTGAAAGATTATCTAACTGCCCATCAACAATTAGAACGTCGTGTCCTTGCTGTTCCAGTAGGGCTTTGGCATACCCATATTCCAACGGTAAGTGCGGTTCCCGACAGCCAAAGTAAGTACTGCCATCAAATGTCCAGTTGGGATTAACAAGTGCGTATTTCATAATTCGCTTCGTAGTAGTAGGGTGCGTCACGGGGCACCCTACAGGTAGAGGTTCTGCGTAAGTTCTGATTCAAAAAGCTGACCACTGACAGCTAAACACTGACCGCTTCTCTCTAAAAGCCATTGATAAAGTTTGCGAACACCTTGGCGAAGATTGACGGAAGGAGTCCAACCCGTTGCGGTTTGAAATTTTCTGGAATCGGAGACATAGTATCGTTGGTCTCCAGGACGCCAACTATCGAAATAGACGTGAGGCTTTTTGCCATGTACCTCACCAATTAGATCAACAAATTCAACTAAGCTGGTCGTATTTTCGTTGCCGCCGCCGATGTTAAACGCTTGACCAGAGAGAGTATGAATGTTTTCCTGTGCAAGCAAGAAGGCATCAACCAGGTCTTCAACAAATAGGATGTCTCTTACCTGCATCCCGTCGCCGTACAAGGTGATTGGCTGTTCTTCAATAGCACGAATCAGGAAGTGAGCCACCCAACCTTGGTCTTCGGTACCGAATTGGTGAGAACCATAGATGCAACTCATGCGAAATACAACGGCTGGTAGTCCAAAGGTACGAGCATAGTCAATAACATACTGGTCTGCGGCTCCTTTTGAACAGCCATAAGGACTATAAAAGTTCAAAGCACGGTCTTCACTAATGCCGAAGCGACATACTAAATCGTCAATTGGCTCATAACGAGTATGGTTCAGGCGTAAGGGGACGTTTTGTAAGCCACCATAAACTTTGTTGGTGGAGGTGAAGACTAGAGGTGGAGGTGTGGAAAGCGATCGCATTTCCTCCAACAAGTTCAATGTGCCAGTCGCATTCACTTCAAAGTCATGCAGCGGATTTTTTAGGCTACTTGTCACTGCCACTTGGGCGGCAAAGTGAAACACCATAAAGGCGTTTTGGAGGGCACGACGTAGGGCATAGCGATCGCGTACATCTGCCACTTCAATTTGTACTAAATCTCCGTGTCTCTGTTGCAACCAGCGCAGATTCTGTTCAACTCCAGGTCGTGAGAGGTTATCAAACAGCAGTACTGGTTGCCCCGCACTTAGCAACCGATGCGCGAGGTTCGTGCCAATAAATCCAGCGCCTCCAGTGATGAGGGCTGGGGATTGGGGATTGGGGATTGGGGATATCGGAAGATGGGGGGATGGGAAGATGGGGAGATGTTCTTTTTGGCTGACCACTGATAGCTGACTGCTGACCCCTATTTCCCCTATTTCTTGTACAGCTTCCAATCCACCCGATGCCCACAAGCGGTACAACAGCTTTGGTGTGCCGTCTGGGTGTTTGATTCCCATGTGGTAATGTCGCTCGTCTGCATGAAACCCATCTTGCGTTGATAGATCGGGATGGAGGTCGTAGAGAGAATACCAATATACGCGATCGACAGGAGCCGCGATCGCGTGTAGAAAAGCCTTCAGTTGTCCGTGTTCGTCATGTCTCCAGGTGGAAAAACCCGTTTCAGTAAGCCACAATTCCGGTTCTAATCCATATCGTTCCAGAACTACGCGCACCTTCTCAACATTGATTGACCATTCTTGCCAATCGAATTCCCAGGTGCCAGGAAAACCGTGAATCCCGATGGCATCAATATAGGCTAAAATTCCGCGATCGCACATTCGCGCTAGCCAGTGCGGTTCTACAGGACTCATCCCAGCCAAGACAGTTTTTTTGCCCCGACGCTTCGCCCAATAAGCAGCCGCGCCAATCATTTCACTGAAGATTTGCCATTCTGGATCGAGTCGCCAGTCCCAATCATTCAAATTGTTCGGCTCATTCCAAAGTTCTACCCACTCGAAGTAGTCACCGAAGCGCGTAATCATTAAATCAATAAAGTCTGCGTAATCTTTCGGGTGGCGAGGCGGGGCGGAGGTTTTTGAGGCAATACCTAACGAGGGGGGTGTGTAGTGGAAACAAGGCAGGACATTAATCTCGTTCCCTAACTTTTTCAGCAGCCAGGTGTACCACTCTTGACCCTGTGCTGTGTGCCAATCCGCCCAAGAAACCCCTGTACGCAAATGTTGGATTCCGATTGTTTTTAGGTCGGCGAGTACCCGTTCTACCTGTTCGTACTCACCAGGACGAAACCACTCCAGTACACCTAGAATTGGCTTAGTTAGGCTAGATGTAGATTGCATTTTCATAATGAACTTTTAAAAGTTAGGGCTTTCATCCCCCGACCTTAAGTACAGGGTGAGCTTATACCGTTAACCCCCGTGCAGCGAGTTCGGCACTAGCCTCTGCCACCCGGTCATCTGCTACTTGTCCTTCTAGCCAGCTAGCCAACTCAATCAACCCTTTCTCTAGCGTTATGCTAGGTTGATATCCCAAAACTTGACGAGCAAGTGTGATGTCAGCAAAGCAGTGCCTGACATCTCCTACACGGTATTTCCCAATGATTTTGGGTTGGATATGCTCTTTCCCTAACGCCTTTGCCATGTGTTCAGCAGCCTCGCGGACAGTATACTGCTGACCACTCGCAACGTTGAAGGCGCAACCTGCTGCTTGTGGTACTTCTAATGCCAGTCGGCAGGCTTGCACAACATCATGAATACTCACAAAGTCACGTTGTTGATAGCCGTCTTCAAAAATTAAAGGAGGATTGTTGTTGAGTAAGCGGGATGCAAAAATAGCGAGAACACCTGTGTAGGGATTGGATAGGGATTGCCGAGTGCCGTAGGTGTTAAAAAATCTCAATGCTACCGTTTGCATTCCATACGCTTGACCCAGGATTAAGCACATACGCTCTTGGTCATACTTCGAGAGGGCGTAGACAGATGCCAAGGATGGCACTTTCGTTTCCGGTGTCGGAACGGGTTTAAGTAGCTCTCGCTTTGTATTGTAAACTTCCCAATCTCCCGCCTTAAGTTGCTCTTGAGTTCGTTCAAACCCGTTACAAAAGCTGCCATCTGGTGCCTGGTAAAGACCTTCACCATAGATGCTCATGCTTGAGGCAACAATCAACCGCTCAACAGGTTGCTCAATCAGCGCTTCCAGTAGCACAGCGGTTCCCAGGTTATTGGTATCTGTGTACTTCCCAATTTCATACATACTCTGTCCCACACCCACGATTGCGGCAAAGTGATAGACAGCATCAATTCCTTTGAGAGCTTGGGCTACAGCGTTAGGGTCACGAATATCCCCAACTATCAATTCGACCTCTGGATTTAAGTAGCTAGGTCGAGAGCAGTCTGCGCCATGGACTTGTGGTGAGAGGTTATCTAGTACACGAACCTGATACCCTTTGCCAAGCAGTTCGTCTACCAAGTGAGAGCCAATGAATCCTGCTCCACCAGTGATTAGGATGTGTTTGCTCAAGTGTGGTTTCTCCCTAAGTAGATTGCCTGAATAAATGCCTAGAAAAAGCAGTTATTTGCGTATTTATGCATAAAAACAGCAGTATTCATGAACTTATACTTCTTTGTCATCACCCGAATGACAGACAGATTCTAAAAAGCGGTGAACCCTAAGTGTTAACTTGAACACACTGTTGCGATCGCATAGGCTGAGCCTGAAGTGTTGCTGCTTCTGAAGGTGACAGGTACAGCAAAAGGCTGGGCAGAGGAATAGATGTAATCTTTTTTAGTGCTTTTCTATACTCAATAGGCAATTCCAACGTTAATCCGAGTGTTCATACTCTTGGCGATCGCCTCCTCTGATTGTTTGCAGCCTAAATTCCCAGCATTCCGCATCTGCAAACTGAAAAAAATTCAAATGCTTCAAATTGGTGGAGGATTTGATCGTGTTTTAGTAGGTAGTTCTAAAACTTTCCTCTCTCTACAGGAGTAAGTTGAAGCGTAGACTTGCGATCGCGATATTAGATTTCAACCTGGGAATCTAGCAGTCACACTTGACTCTCCAAGCATTGGTCGTACCTGCAATCCCTAGAAGTTACAATTAGAACCTCCAATGATTAGTCTTTATTTGATTACAACCTGTAGCTTATGTCGCATACATAGCGGTCTAACGTTCGTGGTCAGACGTTGCTAGTATCCCTAGCAACTTCACCAGTGAATTGCAACAGTCCGCTGCACCACAGTTGTTAGGGCACGTTTTTTGGCAGTGGGTAGAATCGCGTGGCGATTGCGCTTGCATGAGTTTCTACCATCGCATCATGGACAAATTTGCGTTTTGAGACGTAGCGAATACACGCGAGACCAGATTCGTCGTAGATTTCAAGTTTCACCAAACGGTCATCACCAAAATCTATGTACACCGGGCATCGAGCATCCAGCCATGTTTTACGAGGACGAACCCAATCGTATTGGTGATAGCCATTATACGATTGATCGACTTGATCCTGGATGTCATAAATATCATGTATCCAACCCGATCGAACTTCAGCCTTGGTGATGTTTGGGTTCTCTTGTCGCGCCTCCGATAGCCGAAAGAACAATCCAGCATTAGCGCCGTTCATGTGACGCTTTGCCTTCGCCCAAATCAAATCTTTGGCTACTTCGGAGTTGGGGGCTGGCAATCCGTGGTAAATGTCGAAGTTCTGGCGGAAGCCAGAGCCGTCAACTACCCATACGAGGTTGCCATAGAATTCTTCGCGCGAGGTTCTTTCAGCGTCCGTCATTGATGAATGCTGTAGCTCAATCACGATTCCAGTCGCTGTTTTGATATCAGCCCTGTGTATCTCGCCATCATGGGCAATGTGAGATATCTCGCGGCATTCCATTGGGAAAAGGTTTTTCCAGTCGCGGTGCCATGGAGTTTCATTCTCCCACCAGGGGTCGCAGTCCTTTGGTCGATGATGTGCCCAATGATGCATGATTCTTGGACCGCACTTCGCGATCATTTCGGAACCGCAAATTGGACATAACCCTCGACCACCGGAAAAAGCTTCAACACGGTCGTTGTTAACGAGAGCCAATTGCATAATGCTTGCTTGTGAATCAGTAGGTAACGTGACAAACATGACTCGATTGAGCGATCGCATAAGGGTTGAGGTGGAGAAGCAGTGCTGAGTATCGGTTTTGTCCTAACTTTACTTTTACCTGCTTAAATTTCTTCCTTTACTTTAGTGGCAGGGAAATATTTCTCGATCACCTGACCCACTAATAAACCTAAAACACCCAAGAAAATCCCTATTGTCATAATGTTCAATTCAACATTGCCAAACACAACTAGGGAAGGGTTGATGAGAGTTAAAATCAGTACAGAAGAAGCCGAGAGGCTACTCATTACTAAAGACAGCCTTACACTTGAAGTGGAGAACGTATAACGTCCAAGTTGAGCAAGTAAATAGGCAACAAAAGGAACTAAGACGGCGGATACATAAGCCGCGTAAAAAGACACAATTAAATTGACAATCTCGCCCCCCTTCAAGGCAACGGCGAGAGCCAAAAGAGCATTGAAACTAGTGATGAGTAAGCGATTAAAGTTGGATGTAGGCAGAATATTGAAGTCCAAAATAGTTTTAGTTTGCACCCGTAATATACTACTGCCAACACCCAGCGCTGGAACTAATAACGAAATAATCAGAACAACACCCAAAGGTTTATCAGCACCACCACCAATCCACGACAGGATAAAGGGGAGTGTTTCTTTCCCATCAATATCAGTTGGCAAAATTCCTGCTTCTTTGGCAGCTATCACAACTGAACTGGGTAATAAGGCAAGCAAAAGTAGCAAAATTGCTGCCAATACACACCCTTGATAAAGACTCTGCACATCCTTTGCCTGCACAACAAATTGCTGGTACTTCATATCAATGAGAACTAGCAAAATAGTAGATAGTGAGACACCAATAAGGGTTGGGAGGCTCACTTGTTCAAGCGAGGGGATAAACTCAAGAGGCGATCGCAAATACTGCGGAAAACCATGCAACACCCACAACCCGTAGAGTAAAGCTAAGAAATTCAGGATAAGCAACCCCCGAAAGAGAAAGCTGGCTTTCTCGACTGGCAGCACCGAAATAAGCGTAAACAAGATAGCCAAAACAATCATGCTGGCAAGCACTGGGATTCCCAAGACTTTCAGGATAAAGGCTCCAGAAATCAGCTGAACTGCTTCAATACCAATAAGCGATAACCACGACATCAACCCCACAATAATTTTGACTTGACTGCCGTAGCGGTTTCCCAGCAATGTCCAGATTTGCTCGACTTGAGTCCAGTAAAACTTTGCTAGTGCCAAAAGAGCGATTGTCCCTAAGCCAAGCGAGACAGCGTAGAGGCTGCCAGCCGTATCCAAAGTCAATGATTTTTCAGCGGTTCCGAGGAGAAACCCCAAGCCATAATGTGCAGACACCAGTAATGCGGCTAGGGAAAAAGCATCTAGCCGACGGTTTTCAGACATATTCACACTCAGTTCTTCTTTGTTGACGGTTGACTGTTAACTGTGGCTAGAGAACATCAGCCGCCTATCACGCAGTGTAACGGTTGGCGTAGCCTGCCGTAGGCTAAACCTTAGTGTCTATGAGTTAACAAAAGAGGACTCTTTCTTCCTTTTCCTCTTCGCCTTTTCCCAATGATTCAATTCAACTTGGCTGGCATTGCCAACCCTCTAGAGCGTGTTGAAGGGTCTAAGTCCTGACCTACTTGAGAATGGTAGCTTCAGTCTTGGCGATCGCAAGCCGTGTTTTCAGTACAGAATCCGGGTTCAAACTAATCGAATCAATGCCCTGTTCCACCAGAAATTGCGCGAATTCAGGATAGTCACTCGGCGCTTGACCGCAGATGCCAATCTTGCGATTGAACTGTTTCGCGCAGGCAATCACTCGCTCTAGCTTGCGTTTCACGGCTTCATCGCGCTCATCAAATAGATGAGAAACCAATGCAGAATCCCGATCCAGACCTAAGGTTAGCTGGGTTAGGTCATTTGAGCCAATTGAGAAGCCATCAAAGATTTCACTAAAGCGATCGGCTAACTCGATATTACTGGGCAATTCGCACATTACATAAACCTGTAAGCCATTCTCGCCCTGACGCAATCCGTGTTTCGCCATCTCCTCCAGCACTTTACGTCCTTCAGCAGGTGTGCGGCAGAAGGGAATCATCGGAATTACATTCGTCAAACCCATTTCATCCCGCACTCGTTTGAAGGCTTTGCACTCCAACCCAAAAGCATCACGATATTTCGGATCATAATAGCGCGAAGCACCTCGCCAGCCCATCATTGGGTTTTCTTCCTCTGGCTCAAACTCTCGACCACCAATCAGGTGGGCATATTCATTGCTCTTGAGGTCTGACATCCGCACAATCACCGGGTTGGGATAGAACGCGGCGGCTAGCATCCCAATCCCTGAGGCAAGCTTATCTACAAAGTAATCAGACATCTCCTGATACTGGCTTGCCAACTGACTGATTTCCCACTTCGCCGCTTTGTCCTTCAAGGTGTCGAAGTGGAGTAGTGCTAGAGGATGAACTTTGATGTGATTGGCGATAATAAATTCGGTGCGTGCCAACCCGACCCCATCGTTGGGGATAAGCGATAGTCTGAACGCTTCTTGAGGATTGCCAACGTTCATCAATACCTTTGTGCGGGTTTGTGGCAAAGTACCCAGTTCGAGTTCCTCCACCTCAAAGGGCAACAAACCATCGTAAATATGCCCTTCTTCCCCCTCGGCACAGGAAACGGTGACTTCTTGCCCATCTTTCAGAACATCTGTAGCATTATCGCAACCAACGATCGCAGGAAGTCCTAACTCCCGCGCAATGATAGCGGCGTGGCAGGTGCGCCCACCTTGGTTGGTAATCACCGCACTGGCTTTCTTCATGACAGGTTCCCAGTCGGGGTCGGTGCGGGGTGTTACTAGCACTTCTCCTTCCTGAAACTCATCCAGCTTGCGAAGATCGACAATCGTTCGCACTTTACCCTGCCCGATCATTTCACCAACTGCACGACCTGTCAGCAGAGGTTCAGAAGGCGTTTTTCCCGTTAATTTATAGATCTTGAGAACATTGCTTGTCTTTTGGGAATGGACGGTTTCAGGACGAGCCTGCACTATAAATAATTCACCTGTTGTCCCATCCTTCGCCCACTCAATGTCCATCGGGCTGTAGGTTTCCCGAACACTAGAATAATGGTCTTCAATGATGCACGCCCACTCTGCAAGCTTGATGATTTCGTCATCGTTGAGGGCATATTTTGCCTGTTCTGACTTCGGGACAAGCACGTTGGTGGTTGGTCTAGTACCACCGATGTCGTAGATCATCTTGATTTCCTTGCTGCCTAGCCGCTTCTCTAGGATGGGACGGAATCCCTCTTTGAGTGTTGGTTTGAAGACGATGTACTCATCAGGGTTGACCACACCTTGCACAACGCTTTCACCTAAGCCGTATGCTGCCGTAACTAATGCTGCATTTTTGAAGCCAGTTTCAGTGTCAATTGAGAACATCACACCGGAAGAGGCAAGGTCGGAGCGTACCATCTTCTGTACCCCTACCGAAAGGGCAATGTCCAAGTGATCGAAGTTTTTGATAGTACGGTAAGAGATGGCGCGATCGGTAAATATCGAGGCGAAGCATTGGTGGCAGGCTTCTAGAACGCCATCAATACCATTGATATTGAGATAGGTTTCTTGTTGTCCGGCAAAGCTGGCATCCGGCAAATCTTCAGCCGTTGCGCTGGAACGCACTGCCACGTCTACCCCACTGTAACGGCTGAGGCAGGCTTGCAAGTCGTCCCCAGTGAGGCGATCGCACATTTCCACGTTGACCCCATACCGTTCAGACAACTGCACGTAGCTCTTGATAATTGCCTCTTCCAACTCTGCTGGGAAAGGCGTATCCAAAATCAATGTCCGTGCCTGTCTACCGCGTTCCCGTAGGTTATTGATATTCTCTACATCCAAGTCGGCTAGCAATCGCCGTAAGCGAGCTTCCAATCCGGCTTTTTCCATAAAGTAACGGAATGCATAAGCCGTCGTTGCAAAACCTGTTGGGACGTTCACTCCTTTAGGCGTGAGTTGTCGAATCATTTCCCCCAACGAAGCATTTTTGCCACCAACCAGCGGCACATCAGCAATCCCTACCTCTTCAAACCAGAGGACAAACGCTTGTTCTTTAAGGTCTTGATTTAAAAGAGAACTATCTAATTTCTTGGCAGTAAACATCGTATTAATTTCCAAAAATTAAGTTCAATAATTCACATCGTTCACGAAGCTATTAAGATCAGCAAGTTCATCAATTATCAAATTTCTTAATCTAAGTTATTGAAGAGACTCTTAAGAAAAATAATCCTCGTAGCTTGCTCAAAGCCTTATATCTGCGAGTCTAACGCACCCCTTCTAGAATATTCATTGAGGTTTTTAAAGCTTTGTTCTATTATATTAAGCATTGCCTCTTGAGAAGCAGAAAATAAATTAGTCGGCATTGGTATCAACGATTAATAGAGTCTTAATATCAGTCTTGCAGCTATTTTAAATCCCCATTATGGAAGATTCCTTTAATCGTTTTTTGAGCGATAGAGTGAGAACTATAAATGTGTTTCAACATCAAAAGAATTGTCTTCTTTACAAAACTTTAAAGATTGATTTTACGATGACATGATTACGCTGAATAAGGGAAGCATTAAGCTAAAAGCAGACGCTACCGATAAAGCCGACGCGATTCGTCAGGCAGGGACTTTATTGGTGGAAAGCGGCAACATGCAGCCGGGATACATCACTAGCATGATGGAGCGGGAGAAGGTCGCCCATACCTATCTGGGAAATGGAATTGCGATTCCTCACGGGCTGTCGAAAGATCGGGATTTGATTGTGCAAACGGGTATCTCGGTTGTGCAGATTCCTGAGGGAGTGGAGTGGAATCCTGGCGAACAGGTGCATCTGGTTGTTGGGATTGCGGCTAAGTCGGATGAGCATATCGAGATTCTCTCCAACCTCACCCATGTTCTGGATGATGAAGAGGCTGTACAGCGTCTATCCAAGACGACCAATCCGGACGATATCATTGCCTGCCTGACTAACCGAACGACTAATGGAAAGGCTCCAGAAAGTGCGGAATCGGACTTTGCCAAGTTTGTCGATGTGGCGATTCAGGGAAAAACTGGACTCCATGCTCGTCCGGCGACGGTATTGGTCAATTTGGCGAAGGAGTTTGAGTCAGAAATTCGCGTGCGATACGGTGACCAGACGGCGAGTGCCAAGAGCTTGGTGTCGTTATTGAAGCTGGGCGTGGCGGGTGGCGGCACGATTCGCCTGATGGCTCAGGGAAGGGATGAAGATGAGGCACTAGAGAGGCTGAAGCTTGAAGTCGAAGCGGGATTGGGGGATGAAGCGGAGGAAGCCTCATCCGTTACGCTAGGACGCACCCTGAATTTTGAGTCTGCGCCGATAGCGGGGATTGCCGCTTCGCCTGGATTGGCAATTGGTTCGGTGTTTCAGCTTAAGCGCGGCAAGATCGTGTTTGAAGCTACAGCGAAAGATCCAGTAGCAGAAGAAACTCGTCTGCGGCAAGCAGTGGAAACGGGTAAGGCGCAGTTACGGGAACTGTATGAGGATGTAAAAGAGCGATCGGGCACGGGTAAAGCCTCGATATTTCTAGCGCATCAGGAATTTCTGGACGACCCGGAAATGGTCGAAGAAGCGATCGCTTACCTAAAAGATAATCGCAGTGCTGCCTGGTCATGGCAGCAGGCTTACGAACAACGCGCCCATACCCTAGAACAGCTCAAAGACCCCTTGTTAGCAGGTCGGGCAACGGATTTGCGGGATGTGGGTCGTCGCGTGCTGCGGCTGCTGGCAGATAAGGTAGAGGACGAGATGACTCTCCCCGATTACCCCGTGATTTTGATTGCGGAAGACCTGACACCATCAGATACAGCAGGACTGAACTCAGCACTGACGTTGGGCTTCTGCACAGCTTATGGTGGGCCTACGTCGCATAGTGCAATTATTGCGCGATCGCTCGACATTCCTGCGATCGTTGGAGCAGGCCCGGCTATCCTGAATTTGGCAGACAGTACCCCCTGCATCCTCGATGGTGAAAGCGGCAACCTCTATCCCAACCCATCCCAGGCAGATCTGGAAACAGCAACAACAGCCCAGAAGGATTTGCAGGCAATTCGAGAAGCGGAAAAACTGGCTTGCTATCAGCCTGCCCTCATGACTGACGGGCATCGAGTGGAGATTGTCGCCAACATTGGCGCAGCTACAGAAGCGGAACAAGCGGTAAATGCTGGGGCGGAAGGAGTTGGACTCCTACGCACTGAGTTTCTATTTTTGAACCGTTCCGAACCACCTTCCGAGGAGGAACAGTTCGCAGCCTACAGCCAGATGACTAAGGCGCTGAATGGTCTACCCCTAATCGTTCGCACTCTCGATATTGGTGGCGATAAGGAAGTTCCCTACCTCAACCTCCCAGCAGAAGAGAATCCCTTTCTGGGAGTGCGGGGCATCCGGCTGTGCTTCCAACGTCCGGACTTATTCAAACCTCAACTCAGAGCCATTTTCCGGGCATCACAAACGGGAGCTATCAAAATCATGTTCCCCATGATTTCCACTCTCGAAGATATCAAGGCAGCCAAGAAAATTGCCGAAGAGGTGCGCTTAGAGGTTAGGGCAGAACCAGTAGATATTGGCATGATGATTGAGGTGCCCTCTGCCGTACTGATGGCGGACGAGTTCGCCAAGGAAGTCGATTTCTTCTCCATCGGTACTAATGACCTGACGCAGTACACCCTAGCAATGGATCGGGGACATCCAGCATTGGCAAAACAAGCAGATGGTTTGCACCCTGCCATTCTTCGCATGATTTATCAAACTGTGCAGGCAGCAAGCGCGGCTGGTAAGTGGGTCGGCGTGTGTGGTGGTATTGCCGGAGACCCTAAAGGGGCAGCAATCTTAGCGGGGTTGGGTGTGACGGAACTGAGCATCAGTATTCCCAGTGTGGCGGCGGTGAAGGCGAAACTGCGAAAGCTTTCCTTGTCGCAAACTCAGAATTTGGCGAAACGCGCTTTGAAGTGTCGGAATGCTCAAGAAGTTCGCGCTTTGGTTTGAGTATCAACCTTTGTGGGGATATGGCAATGACTATTCGTGTCAATTTAAGCCCTAGTGAATCGAATGATACTGTCAGCGAATTCGGAAAACCTAACCCCCCAGCCCCGCAACCCTCGCAAGGGAAGGGGGAGCTAGACTCCCCTCCCCTAAGAGGAGAGGGGCTGGGGGATGGATCACACCCCTGGTTACTGTAGAGGTGCAACCATGAATCCCAAAATTGCCACGATTACGCTAAATCCAGCTATTGACCAAACGGCTTCAATTCCTAATTTCAAAGTGGGTGAAGTTAACCGAGTGGAATGGGAACAGGCAGACCCCGGTGGTAAAGGCGTGAACGTCGCTTCATTCCTAACAGAGTTTGGGTTTTCGGTGACAGTCTCCGGGTTTCTGGGGAAGGACAACATGGAACTTTTCCAGAATTTCTTTACCCAAAAGGACATCCAAAATCGGTTCGTTCCCATTCCTGGCAAAACCCGCGTCAACATCAAAATTATCGACGGGTTGCAGAATCAAGTCACAGATATCAACTTTCCAGGACAAGCAGCGACGGAAAGCGACCTAACAACCCTGCATCAGGTGATTGACGACCTCGCAACAGACCATGACTGGTTTGTACTTTCGGGTAGCCTTCCTGCTGGGCTGTCCTCCAGCATTTATGGGGAGTTGATTGCTCGACTGAAAGCACAGGACAAAACTGTTGTTCTAGATGCTAGTGGTGAGAGTTTTCGCCAAGCCATTCCGTTTGCTCCTTACGCCATCAAACCCAACATTGATGAGTTACGGGAGTTATTCGGTCAGCCATTGGAGAGTGAAAAAGCGATCGCACAAGCTGCTCAAGAACTCTTGACAAAAGGCATTCAATGTGTAGCTGTATCAATGGGAGCGAAAGGAGCCATCTTTGCAGAAGCAGATGAGGTGGTAATTGCCCGTCCTCCAAAAATTGAGGTGGTAAGTACTGTTGGCGCGGGCGATGCAATGGTGTCGGGCTTAGTTACAGGTAAGTTGCGGGGGTTGTCTCTGGCAGACTGTGCGCGACTGGCGACGGCATTTTCAATGGGCGCATTGAGCCAGGTTGGACCACGGCTACCACCAAAGGAAACAGTTGAATCCTTTATGAACCAGGTCAACGTGCAATCCCTGTAAAGGCGATAGCGAAGCGCTGCTGCAAAGCGCAGATCGCTTTTCCTTAGTATCTCAATACGGTAATAGCGCCAGAGGCAATGCCTCGACAGCAAAACCTTAAGACATAAACCTAACAACAAACAACTAACAACAAATAACTAATAACAAACAGATGAAAACGAGCGAAAAAATTGTGGCAGTCACCGCCTGTCCAACTGGAATTGCCCACACCATCATGGCGGCGGAAGCCCTGAAGAAAACGGCTGAGGTGATGGGCTATGACATCAAAGTAGAGACGCAAGGTTCCGAGGGCGTGAGAAGTCCCCTCTCACATGAGGATATTGCGGATGCGGATTTGGTGATTATCGGGGCAGATATCCATGTGGATGCGTCCCGGTTTGCAGGAAAGCCTGTTTATGCTACCTCCACGAGCCGGACAATACGCAGTACAAAGGCAGTCATTGAAGAAGCGATCGCAGAATCCCATTTGGAAGATGCCGAATCCATCGTTCCAACTCCCAACGGTTCCGCCATCCCTGTTCCCCCAGCCGCTGTCTCCACTGCTGCTAAACACCTAGTTGGTATCACTGCCTGTCCCACCGGAATTGCTCACACCTTCATGGCAGCGGAAGCCTTACGGAAAGCCGCAGTTGAACTCGGTCACGATATCAAAGTGGAAACGCAAGGTTCTGTGGGAGCAAAGAATCAGCTAACTCCTGAAGAGATTGCCCAAGCAGATGCAGTAGTGATTGCGGCAGATACCTATGTAGACTTGTCTCGATTCGGCGGGAAGCGGGTTTATGAAACCTCTACAAAGCAAGCCTTGAAAGCAGGGAAAACTGTTATTGAGGATGCCCTGACTATGCCGGAACCAGCGGCGCAGGGAGTCGCAGGGCAGGGGGATTATTTGCAAGCCGTGAAGCAGGCGAAAACCCAACAGTCAGCAAACCGCTCTGGGCCCTACAAGCACCTCTTGACGGGCGTTTCCTATATGCTGCCCGTGATTGTTGCCGGGGGACTGATTATCGCCCTGTCCTTCATCTTTGGTCTGAAACCTGAACCTGGAACCATTGGTGATGCGTTGATGCAGATTGGTGGGAAATCTGCCTTTGCCTTGATTGTTCCGGTACTGTCTGGTTTCATTGCCTTTTCCATTGCCGATCGCCCTGGTTTAGCTCCTGGTTTAATTGGGGGTATGCTGGCAGCAAATCTGGGCATGGGCTTTCTCGGCGGTATCCTCTCTGGATTTCTCGCCGGATATATCGCCTTATTCGTGCGCGATAAGGTGAATTTGCCTCAGAACTTTGAAGGGCTTAAGCCTGTCCTGGTGATTCCATTACTCTCAACTCTGGCAGTTGGGCTGCTACTGGTTTACGTCTTCGGCGTTCCTGTCAAAGCAATTATGGATGGACTGACTGCATTCCTTCAAGGAATGGGACAGACTAATGCCGTTTTGCTTGGCTTGGTGCTGGGTGCCATGATGGCGGTCGATATGGGTGGCCCCGTCAACAAAGCAGCTTATACCTTTGCCGTAGGACTCCTCACTAGCAATATTTATCAACCAATGGCAGCCGTGATGGCAGCAGGGATGACACCTCCACTGGGATTGGCGTTGGCAACGTTGCTTGCGAAGCGTCAGTTTACTGCCGATGAACTTCAGGCTGGCAAGGTGGCAACGGTGTTAGGGTTGTCCTTCATCACCGAAGGAGTGATTCCCTTTGCAGCAAAAGACCCGATCCGAGTGATTCCTGCCTGCGTTGCAGGGTCGGCACTTACTGGAGGGCTGTCTATGCTGTTTGGCTGCACCCTCCGCGCTCCTCATGGCGGTATTTTTGTGCTAGCTATTCCAAATGCTGTCACTCAAGCTGGACTGTATATAGTTGCGATCGCAGCAGGAACCTTAGTCACAGCCTTAGCCATTACCCAACTCAAGCGTTGGCAACCGAAAGCTAAGGAAAAGGAAATAGTAAACGCCTAATATGAAGGTTAAAGGAGAAAGGAGAAGAAAATTCTTTAACCTTTAACCTTTGACCTTATTCCCTAAAACGATTAGATGACAAGAGCCATTTCAATGCTCCAAGAGCTTAGCGTTTGGGGTGCTTGCGGAGAGATTTATGGATTTTTTTCCACTTTTCCTTCTCCACTAGAGCAGCTCGTTGATCTTGTTTCCTGGCGAGGTAATTGAGTTCCTTTTGGAGTTTTTGGTGATTTAGGAAACGTTGGTAATCGAGACTACCATCTGCAAGCGCCTCTTGCACAGCACAACCCGGTTCCTGTTCATGTCGGCAATCATGAAAGCGACATTGCATTGCTAGGGATTTGATATCGGCAAACGTTTCCTGTAAGCCTTCATCTCCCGTCCAAATCTGGATTTCTCGCATTCCAGGAGTATCCATGAGTAAGCCACCTGAGGGCAAAATAATCAATTCTCGATGTTTTGTGGTGTGTTTCCCTCGATCATCTCCTTGTCGAACTGCCTGAACTGATTGAATCGTTTTACCCGCTAGTTGATTTGTAATGGTTGACTTACCAACACCGGATGAACCCAGTAACGCAACAGTTTGTCCTTGAGTCAGGTAAGGAATTAATGCATCTAACCCTTGGTTGTTGACAGCACTTAGGATAATAATCGGCACTCCAAGAGCAATTTCTTTCACTGCTTCTCGGCGTTGCTCAACATCCTCACATAAGTCCGCCTTGTTCAGAATAATGACGGGGTTAGCACCACTTTCCCAAACCAGAATTAGATAGCGTTCAATTCTCCGGAGGTTGAAATCCCCATCCAACCCGGAAATCAAAAATACAGTATCAACGTTCGTTGCAATGATTTGCTCTTCGGTTTTAGTCCCGACTGTTTTCCGAGAAAATTTGCTTTTTCTGGGTAAAACGGCATGAATTGTTGCTGACTTTTGGGCTTCTCTGACACTGATGACAACCCAATCCCCTACAGCAGGAAAATCTTGGCGTTCAGTTGCTTGGTAGCGTAGTTTTCCCGAAACTTCTGCTGAGAGTTCTCCCTGTTCGGTGTAGAGAATGTAGGTATTCTTATGCTCAAGAGCAACTCTCCCAACGGTATATCCCTCTTGTGAATGGCTTTTGTAGCTTTTTGAAAAAAAACTGTTCCAGCCTAATACTTCCAAGTTCATTGGTTTCCTCAATGTGTATTGCTTGTTTCAAGCAAGTTCACAGAGGAATTCTGTTTTCATTTCGGTAAGTAGGTGGCTTTACGTCTTGCACCTTTCTCGATTAGCCTCATAACCCACCCGGAGTTTAAACTCCGGGCTAATAGCTCAAGTCCACGCTTTGTGGACTAAAACTCTTATCAAGTCGTCTTTAGACGAATGCAAGCTGTGAGCTAAGGGTTAAACCCTTAGTGGTTTATTACGACTGGTGGAAGATGTGAGTGCCTACGGGTCGAGTTAAATAAGACTGTTTTGCGCTATGCAGTAGGTGCAAAGCCTACATACCATAGCGTATTGCCTACCTACTCAAGACGAATGGTTGAACAAAAACTCTGTGACTGCTATGTGTTGTCCCTTGAAGTGCATGGTGCTATTGATTGCTACAAGCTCAGCCATGGTCTAACTCCTTGGTTAGTAGTTAAGAATTTCTATTTAATCCACTCATTAATTTAACGTTTAAAAATCAATGGAGCACTTCACCCAGTTGGTTCGCCTGACTGGGTGAGGCTGAGGAATTTTTGGGTGAAACGGTTAAGTTCCTTCTGGATCGCAGCGGATTTCGATCAAGAATCCATCTGGGTCATAGAAATAGATGCCTCGTCCAGTGGGACGGGTGACTGGACCATGATCAATCGTTACTTGATTTCGCTTGAGTACTTCAACAGCATGGTCAAACAACTGTGGATTAATATCAAAGGCAAGGTGATTGGCGCGGGTAAAGGCACGCTGGGGATCTTGGTCGGGTGGTGGTAACTCTGGCTCCCAAAATAAATCGAGTACGGTTCCATCTGGGGTGACGAAGTTGGTGACTTTTCCTTCGGCAACAAGCGATCGCAATGTTGTCGGGACTTCTTCTCCTGTTAGTTCATGCAATCCCAAAATTGCTCCGTAGAAGTGGCGAGAGGCTTGCAAATCATGCACATTCAAAGCAATGTGATGCACTCGGCGCAGATGACCTGGGACAAGGACAGTGTTGAGATCGGGACTAGATAGCATGGTGAAAACAGCTCCATTCCATTACTTACCATAGAAGGCAGACTTTTTTCTTTAAGTCTATAGTTCAAGATAAAAATTAATGATGGCATTCGACTATACATTAGATTTTAAAGCTATAGATTTTCGTGATTCCCCTGAACTTTATCGAGTTGGTAAGGGTGAGCAGGGAGTGCTTCTAGTAGAACCTTACAAATCAGAGATTCTTCCCCATTGGCGCTTCAAAACCCCGGATATTGCAAGAGTATCGAGCGAGAAAATCTATGAGATGTTTCTTGATTATCTAAATCAAGATGATTTTATTGGCGCAGATATGGCGCGAAAATTTCTACAGATGGGATATACGCGATCGCGTCGCTACGCAAACCACAAAAGCGGCAGAAAATACAAGAAAAATCCACAAAAAGAAAGCTCCAAAGAAGCCCAACTTCAAGCTAGGAAAGATATTTTACCGAATGAAGTAGACCCAGTTAAAGCAGAATCTGCGGCAATCTTTAAAGAAAAATGGACACAAGCGAAGACGAACGAGAAATATCTACAGCTTTTAAAAAAGCACAAGGCAATGTACGAGCAAGATTAAAAGCTAGTACACTTATCTGAATATTCTCTAGTCTAGTGGTAAAACACTCTTCAATGTATTAGTGTTTCAAGGGAAATAATGCGATCACTCTAACAACGACTAGAATCTAATATTACCTTAAAATGAACATTCCAGAAGAGTTTGAAGCGCTATGATTCAATCAGGCTAGCGACATAACTGATGATATGACTCTCGTCACCCCGAAACGCTTCACAATCAATGAATATCACCGTCTAATTGAATTGGGATTTCTCACGGAAAATGACCCGGTTGAATTAATTCGTGGAGAAATCATGCAGATGGTAGCTAAGGGAACACGGCATACAAACTGTTGTAGAGATTTGTTGGAGCAACTAGCGGGCTTAGTAGCAGGTCGAGCTAAGTTGCAATGCCAAGACCCAATCACTTTACCATCTAATAGCGAACCTGAACCCGACTTTGCTATTCTACGGAAACGAGCTGATAATTATCGTTACGCTTACCCCAATCCGTTAGATGTTCTACTTGTGATCGAGATTGCAGACTCTACCCTCAAGTATGATCAAGAGATTAAATTACCCCTTTATGCTGAAGCAGGAATCTCTGACTATTGGATATTTAATTTGGTAGAAAATTACCTAGAAGTTTACAGCGAACCTTATCAAGATTTACAAGGAAAGTTTGGTTATAGTACGAAGCGTATTATTTTACCTAGTCAAGCGATCGCTCTTAGCTCTTTCCCTGATTTATTACTTGATTTATCCAAGGTTTTTCCTGGGATTGATAGTTTAAATTTTTTAACCGACTCTGAGTAATGCCCCTATCTGGGAGAGGATATACTCAAATTTTGCCCCAATCTTACCTGGAGAACTGCTGTACAGGTTTTGTACAAGTCAGCAAAGGGTAAGTCTTGTGCTTATTCTAGAAAAAGTAAGATGACCACACACGCAATGCTCAATATTCCTCAACTCCTAGCACAAGAGCTTTCCCTCAAACCCTTTCAGGTACAAAACGCTCTCGAACTATTCGCTGAGGGGGCAACCATTCCCTTCGTTGCTCGTTATCGCAAAGAACGCACTGGGGAGATGGATGAAATCCAGTTGCGTGACTTGTCTGAGCGATTTACTTATCTGACTGAACTAGAAGAGCGAAAAGCGGCAATTCTGGAAGCGATCGCATCTCAGGGTAAACTCACTGATGAACTGAAAGCCAAAATCCAATCCTGCTTACAAAAAAACGAATTAGAAGACCTTTACCTTCCCTATCGCCCCAAACGACGCACACGGGCAACGATTGCTAGAGAAAAAGGGTTAGAACCACTCGTTGAGTTCATCAAGTCACTAAACGTCAAGACTGCTGCACCCATATCGCTGGAGAAGGAAGCAGCAAAATACATCTCTGAAGAGAAGGGAGTCAAGACAGTTGAGGATGCGCTCAAAGGGGCTTCCGATATTCTTGCAGAAGAAGTCTCTGAGAAAGCGGAATCACGCGCCTACCTGCGAGACTACTTGATGAAAGAAGGGCGATTTGCCTCGGAGATTAAAAAGGAACATGCCGAAGGTTCTACAAAATACGAAATGTATCGGAACTACCAGGTAAAGGTAAAAGATGTTGCATCGCATAACTTGCTTGCCCTCTTTCGGGGTGAGACAGAGGGAGTGTTGAACCTTGAACTTACCTTTGAGGAAGACGTTGCGTTGTCCTACCTGGAATCCGAGGAAATCCATACAAAAGTTTCGGCAGTTCGAGACTTTTATCGGGGAATGCTTAAAGATGCATTCAACCGTCTGATGAAAACTTCACTGATTAATGAAGTCCGTTCTGCCAAGAAAACGGAAGCGGATATTGAGTCAATCAAGACGTTTGAAACGAATCTGCGTGAGTTGCTGCTATCTGCGCCTGCGGGAATGAAGCCAACATTAGCAATTGACCCAGGATTTCGGACAGGTTGCAAGGTTGCTGTCCTCTCTGAAACAGCTAAATTTTTAGAATATCAGGCAATTTTCCCTTATCAAGCCGCAGCACAACGAGTTCAAGCCGCTAACACCATCAAGAAGCTGATTGAGAACTATAATATCGAGCTAATTGCGATCGGAAATGGTACAGCTTCTCGTGAAACGGATGAGTTTGTCTCGGAAGTTTTAGCGACGATGGATCGGAAGCCGATTAAAGTAACAGTGAATGAGTCGGGGGCATCGATTTATTCAGCCAGTGATGTTGCGCGACAAGAGTTTCCTGATTTAGATGTTACGGTGCGAGGAGCAATTAGTATTGGTCGCCGTTTGCAAGACCCACTAGCAGAATTGGTGAAAATTGATCCAAAGTCAATTGGTGTGGGACAGTACCAGCACGATGTCGATCAGAAGCTACTCAAAACAAAGTTGGATGAAACAGTAGAAAGCTGTGTGAACTATGTCGGGGTGGATCTAAATACTGCCTCGAAGGAACTTCTAACTTTTGTTTCTGGTATGACACCAACCGTTGCTAAAAATATCCTCGCTTATCGCAATGAGCATGGGGCGTTCAAAAATCGTCGGGAACTGCTGAAGGTGCCGAAGTTGGGACCAAAAGCCTTTGAACAAGCGGCAGGTTTCTTGCGGATTCGTGGTGGCGATAACCCGTTGGACAATACGGCAGTGCATCCGGAAAGTTATGGGGTTGTAAAAGCGATCGCATCTGACTTAAATGTCTCTTTAACGCAGATTACTCAGGCAGCCGATAAATTCAAATCAATGAATTTGAAGAAATACATCACCGATACCATCGGCGAACCAACGCTGCGTGACATCATCAGTGAACTCGAAAAGCCAGGACGCGACCCCAGAGCTGAGTTTAAGTATGCCACCTTTAAAGAAGGGGTTAAGGAAATCAAAGACCTAACCGTTGGCATGGAACTCGAAGGCATCGTGACAAATGTGGCGAACTTTGGCGCATTCGTTGATATCGGCGTACATCAAGATGGTTTAGTGCATATCTCACAACTTGCCGATCGCTTTATTGATGACCCCAAGAAAGTTGTGAAAGTGGGACAGGTTGTGAAAGTGCGGGTAATGGAAGTCAATGAAAAATTGAAGCGAATTAGCTTATCAATGAAGTCAACAGAACAGACAAAGGCTGGACATAGCACGGCAAGAAATCCAGTTAGCACCCCGCAAAAATCACCGACACTAAACGACCTAAAAACGAAGTTTAACAGGAAGAGTTAGAGGATAAATTTAGGTTTTAACTTCAACAATTAAGCTGTCACACATCTTAGTTACTAAGCGGTAACAGCATTCAAGTTATGCATCCATAGCTGTTTTCAGTTGGATGAGGTTAGGACTTACGCAAATTGCTCGTTTCAATACTATTAGTAGTAGGGTGCGTCATGACACTCCTACAGGTAGAAGTTCAGCGTAAGTCCATTTTCTATTTGTAATTCCTTAATCAGGAGGAGCGGCTTAAGGTAGTACGGGAATGTCCTCATCTGGGGTTCGTGTAGGTACTCCCAGATGTTTACGAGCATTATCTTCTGCTAAGCGCTGATCTTCTTTGCTTGTAAACTGACCTTCATCTAGCAAAGATTCCCGACGGGCAGCTTCGTCTCGACTTGGCCGAGCGCCATTTTTCCACTTATATTTGATGTCCATGAGTTCAACACAGGTAAACTGTGCCTCAATTGTGCGGTCTTAATAGTAGGAATTGAACAGCAGCTAGCACTTCTGCTATTAGGGATATTCACTAAGAGTTAGGTTTAGGCTTCAAGGACAGCTATGGAAAGGAGTTCAGAAATTCTCCTGAACTTCTATATTCTTGTTCATTCAAACTCAAACTGGGGAATCAGTTGCAACATTCCTAGCCCCAATTCTTTGGCTGAAAGCGATCGCGCCTCAAATAATGCCATCATGTCACGCGGTTGGGGATTACCACGAGAAGCGCCAGTCAGCCCCTTAGCAATGATTAAGCCACAATGCCCGTTGATTTTCTTACAGCGCTGATCCCACTTTTTACGAGCCGCAACATGAGTCGGGTCAGCTTCCGGAAATTCCCCAAATAGATATAGACTACTGTTTTCCGTTTGGAGAATACCTAAATCATAGTTTTCGCCTTCAAAGGGGTCTTCTCCTGGATTAAAGCAGATTCCTTTCAACCCTCCATCGGTCTGAATTTGCTCAATCAGGGCTTTTGCCTTTGGTCGAGTCGTTTGAATCAAAACAACAGGCATTCCCTCACCATTCGCTTTAATATCTCTAGATTGATAGCAATCAATACTAGTACGCAACATTTCCAGATTTTCCCATGGCATCATGCCTAGGCTAAGGAAAGCATCTTTCGGTACCAAGTCATCCCGTAGCGGCACGGACAAGTCAGCGTCGTCGTCTTCAAAGTCGTCGTCTTCGTCGTCGTCTTCGTCAAAATCAGCCATATCCAGCAACTCGGATGCCAAATCGGGGAGAGTCGCAACCTTAACAGCCACCGTTGATTTCTTGCTTTCCAAGGGAATCGGGATGCGGTAACGCTTGGTGATTGCTGGAAAATTCTCGTCTGCAAACTGGCGAAAAGATGCCCCAAAAAAGCGGTGGATCGCTTCGAGTGCCACATAAACTGCGATCGCTTCTTCCTCATACAGAAATGGTCGCATCCCTTCAAATGGATGTACTGTCCCGAAGCCTGGAACAATCTCCGATACCGACAAATCTGCTAAATCAATTTCTTCGTCTTCATCCTCGTCATCTGAGTCATCCTCCACACGCCCAAACGTAACAAAGAAGCAATCTTGCCCTAAAAACGCTTGTTCCATCATCTCGAATGACTCTTCTTCCAAAACCGAGGCGCGAAATCGCTTAAGAGAATCCAATGAGCGATAGAGCAGTATCCCGTACTCCATCCCCAACATTCCCATCACAGAGGTATACAGCGTTTCGACATCCCAACGATTTATTTCAATCGAGAGGATATTATGGTCAGCTAGCAGTTCCCAAGGAGCGTCCTCCCAAATTTCATAGGCTTTTTCCAACAGGAGGTCTGCATACTCAGGCGGAAGTGTCGGTTTTCGTTGAAGCGCGACTTCCTCAAACCCCCGAAACAACTCATCAATTAGGGGTAAATCTGAGAAGTAATCAATCGTAATATCTAGCTCTTGAAGGACACCTCGTAAAAAAAACTGGAGTTCTCGATCTCGAACTACAATTTTTGAAGGTCGAGCAGGTCGAGCTGGGGTTTGGGGATTCTCCATCGCTCGCAGCAAAGCGCGAACCACAGCTTCTGGACCCATATCTGGAGATACCACATCCATCGCCCGAACAATGCCTTCTGAACCATCCACCCAGAGAATACATTCACCATTGCCTTGGCCATCCGGCTGTGAGTCATCGGCAAAAGCCATCAAAGGACGGCGATCACCTTCCCACACACTAGGAATTTGTGGTAACTTCTTGAGCCGACGACAAGTAGTGGGATTCAGAGCAGACATAGGGTAGGGATAGCCTTAAGTGCGAAAATACTGGCTCTTCAATGAGCCAGTATAAGAGCTAATACTCTTATTAAACCGCAAGAACTCCAGGCTGTTCTTCTAGAAAAATTGTAGTGCTTGTCCTGTCAAGGCATATAAACGTTGGGATTGGCTTAGAGTAATCGTTACAATGAAGATAAACTGCTAATTTAAACAAGTTCACGGCAATCGGATAACATTACTAAATTTCAGCCTGTGAACTTGCTCAAGACATGTTGTCCCTACGAAAAAGCAATATAGGAGTCGCAAGATACTCATGACACAAGCAACTCAGCCGCAACAAAAAGGTATCCAGCTAACGGAAGCTGCCCTCAAGCATGTTCTAGCACTGCGGGAGAGACAAGGACAAGACCTCTACTTGCGGGTGGGTGTCCGTCAAGGGGGTTGTTCTGGAATGTCTTACATGATGGATTTTGAAGACCCAAGTTCGGTGCGAGACAATGATCAAGTCTTCGACTATGAGGGCTTTAAAATCATTTGCGACCCGAAAAGTATGCTTTATCTCTATGGTCTTGTGTTGGACTACAGCGATGCCATGATCGGTGGTGGCTTCCAATTCACCAATCCTAATGCCAGTCAAAGCTGTGGCTGTGGCAAATCGTTTGGTGTCTAAGCTTCAGGTATCCTGACACTTGTTACTACGAAAGAGTTTCAAGCAACGTTGTGCTAACTAAAATACTTAGCCAGACCCAACTATTGAGCGGGGTCTGGTATTGTTTTGGATTGTGAAGAACTAATAATGAACAACTATTTATGACGACCGATTTTGCAGCTATTTTTGATCAAGGTCTGGAACGCTACAACGCAGGTGAAGGTCCAGACACCCTGATTCCTGTTTTTAAAGAAGTGTGCGATCGCGCCCCAAAAATTGCCGCAGCTTGGAGTTGCCTCGCATGGCTGTATTTACTAGATGACAAACCTGAGCAAGCTTATAAAGTCGCTCTTAAAGGGGTCAAAATAGATAGTAATGCTCCCCAAGCCCGGATTAACCTAGTCCTTGCCATGTTAGAAACGGGTCAAACGGGAGTCCGGAAGCACATTGATGTGGCGAAACAACTGATGGCACTTGACTCACAAGTGCGACAGGATTTGTCTGAAAGTATCGAAGATGGACTGGCGAGAAAACCAGACTGGAAGAATTTACAGCGCGTCAAAAACTGGCTAGCTGAAGATTGATACGCAGTTGCATTCAGTCCTAATAAGCTAACGCGGTGACAAGGAGAATAGGGCACTAACCGCTCCGCATCACCGCGACGGAAACCCAAAATAGCACCATCACAAGCACTGCATTCCACTCAAACAACCAACAACCAACAACTGACACCCAATCTCTTCGATATACTGATTGAAGGCTGTCTATTTCTCAAGCGATGCCCTCCGGCAAAGACTTTCTATCTACACACTATCGAATCAGACAGCTAGACTCCGCCACTACAACACTGCTCAATACCCTTTTTAAATTACGGTTGTCCGCATGGTATTTTCAAAAACACAGCTAATTGGTCTTAAAGCAGACCATTTTCGTCATCCTCTGGATTTGCGTGCGACTAATAGCCTCAAGCAAGTACCAGGACTAGACTTAATGGTGCGGAGCCTCTTAGGCCCATTAGCAGAACAGTTTTTTTACCTGAATAATATTGCTGCTAGCGTTTTGGTCGGGGAAAATCAACTACCGCACCTTCATCAGCTACTCTTGGACGCTTGCAAAACTCTGGATTTAGACCCACCCCAACTGTATGTACAGCAGCATCCAGTTCCTAATGCCTATACCTTTGCCATGCGAGGTAAGCAGCCTTTCATTGTTTTGCATACGTCCCTAATCGATATGCTGACACAGGAAGAAATTCAGGCGGTGATTGCTCATGAATTGGGTCATCTCAAGTGTGAACATGGGGTTTACCTGACACCACTTAATATCATCGTCTTAGCGGCTGGTTTATTTCCTGGCTGGGGAACAGTAATTGCTCAAAGTGTACAGGCGCAGATGCTGGAGTGGTTACGCTGTGCAGAATTTACCTGCGATCGCGCTGCGCTACTTGCCACTCAAAACCCCAAAGTTGTGATGTCGGTACTGATGAAACTCGCTGGCGGTTCCCCAACCCTTGCACCGCAACTAAATCTCGATGCCTTTATCGCTCAAGCTAGAGCCTATGATGCTGTGAGTGAGACAGAACTCGGTGAAATGCTTAAATCTACACAGACTTCTCAGCTAACGCATCCCGTCCCAGTTCTACGCGCACGAGAAATTGATCGTTGGGCGAGTTCTCAAACTTATCAATCCTTGTTACAGCAGCAGCAATTTGGTTATAATAATAAGGTTGCCCCAGACAAGGGCGGATGGCGGAATTGGTAGACGCACCACACTCAAAATGTGGCGACCTTACGGTCGTGGGAGTTCGAGTCTCCCCCCGCCCACTGTAGTTGAGAGGCAACGACCATGACACAGCGACTCAAGCGCTGGGAATCTCCTCGCCGTCAGGGGAGAAACGATAAAGGAAAAGGTGGCTCCGCAAGACAGCGACAGCTGAAGAAGCAAACTCAGATGCTGCGTAAGAAGCTCAAAGAGAGCCAACCAGAAGACAACCAGAAGAATAAAGGGGAAGAGACTTCAATTCTCTCCCCTTATTTTTTTGCTTTCATTGTCTAATAAAGTTTCTCTTCGAGATCAAAATGGAGCTTAATCAGCGGTATACCACTGCTGAGTTCAGCCTTTAACGGATTGCCACCAAAATCCGATCATCCCAACGTTGCCAGATGGTCTCAACCTCGCGAAAACCAGCTTCTTGCAGTGCTGCTACGTGAATTGCCAGCGTCGGTTCATTTTCGGTAGCTCTTGGTGCAAATCGGCGTTGTCGTTCTTCGAGTAATGCTTTGAAATCTGGTTCGTCTGCGATCGCCTGCCACCAGCGTTTCCAGTCTTCTTGATTGTTCTCGATAAACGCCTGCTGTTCCTGTTGCACCTGTACCCTTTTTGCCAAACGGTTGAACGTCTCTAGATGTGGCGGAAAGTAGAGATGATCGCCATTGAGAAACACACCACCAGGACGTACCAGTTGTCCAAGCTGCTGATACAGCTTTACTAGTCGATCGCTTGGTAGCCAATGCAGAGCTGTTGTGCTTAAAACAGCATCAACCTGAGTGTCACCCAGCAACTTTACCCAATCCTCCTGCGTCAAGTCTGCTTCGACCCAGCGTAGGCGATCGCCGATTGTCCCCAATGCCCCTTGACCAATGGCTAACAGAACGGGATCATAATCAACGCCGATACAACGGGCATGGGGAAATCGCTGTAACAACCGCTGACTAATTGCACCCGGACCACACGCCAGATCTAGCGCGGTAAACGATTCTGGCATCGTCAGCGCCAATGCATTGAGCATGACTTGAAACCGTTCTTCTCGTAAGGGCAGATAACCACTCTGCTGAGCATCCCAGCGATGAAGCCAGTGTTGCCAGTTAACTTGAGATTGAAGATTGCTCATAGGAATTAGGAAGCAGATTAGATGGAAAGGATTTGCGATCGCTTGGGTGGGACGGGAGTTGTGCTGCGATTAGCTGCTGAGAATAGGGATGGCTCAACTGATTGAGATTGACAGTATCGAGCGATTCGACAATCTCACCCGATTGCATCACGGCAATGGCATCAGCCAGGTAAGCAACGGCAGTTAAATCGTGGGTAATAAACAGATAGGACAGGCTAAATTGTTGCTTGAGCTGGAGCAGTAAATCAAGAATTTGCGCCTGAATGGACATATCCAGACTGGCAACGGGTTCATCTAGCACAATCAGCTTGGGCTTGAGTGCGATCGCTCTGGCAATGCTGACACGCTGCAACTGTCCGCCACTGAATTGATGGGGATATTTGTTTGCATCACTCGCTGTTAAACCAACCGTTTCTAGGAGATGCATGACTTGCTGAGCAACCTCTGAGTTGGTGAGGTTGAGGTAATTTCGCATCGGTTCACTAATGATGTCTTGAGCCTTCAGCCGGGGATTAACTGCACTAAAACTATCTTGAAAAACGACCTGCATGTTTTGCCGCACCCGATACCACTCTCGGAGTGAAAGGTGTCCCAGTTCCTCTCCTTGAAACCAAATTTCGCCTGCGTCTGGTCGCTCTAACCCCAACACGAGTCGCCCCAAGGTGCTTTTTCCGGCTCCGCTCGCTCCGACGATACCCAGACAAGTGCCAGGCTGAATGTTGATCGAAACCTCTCGAAGTGCCTGAATGATTTGCCGCTTGCCACCCCAGCCCATTCTGAGTTGATAGGTTTTTGTCAAATGACGCACCGACAAAATCATCGCCCTCCCTCCCTACGATGACTTAAGCGAGCGGCAAAGAGCGATCGCGTGTAAGGGTGTTGTGGCTGATCGAAAAGTTGAGCAACAGGAGACTGTTCAACGAATTCACCGTTGTACATCACCGCCACGTCATCCGCCAGTTGAGCAATCACACCCAAGTCATGCGTCACTAACAGAATCGCGCAGTGGGTTTGCTGCTGAAGCTGATCTAATAACTGTAGGATTTGCATTTGCGTAATCACATCCAGAGCCGTAGTGGGTTCATCCGCAATCAACACTTTGGGCTGGAGTGCCAGCGCGATCGCAATCATCACCCGTTGCAACATACCGCCACTCAGTTGAAACGGAAATTGCTGCAAGAGCTGTTGCGGTCGTGTTAACCCGACGGCTGCCAGATGCTCTGTAGCGACTGATCGAGCAGTCGAGCGAGTCAAGGTCTGATGGGAATGCAGCGTGTCAACAAACTGCTGTCCAATCGAAGCGATCGGATTGAAAAAGCTAGCCGGATTTTGCAAAATCATGCCAATTTGCCGCCCCCGAACCTGCCGCATCTCGGCTTCATTCAGTCGAGTAATTTCTGTTCCTGCAAGCTGGATGCTGCCTCGAATAATTGCCGATCTGAATAATCTTAGAATAGACAGACAGGTTGCACTCTTGCCGCAACCGCTTTCACCAATAATGCCCAACACTTTTCCTTGCTGGAGGTGAAAGCTAACACCGCGCACGATTTCGCGATCGCTTACGTCCCGCCTTCGGCGATTGCTGCGTCGTTCGGGTAGCACAGTCCGCAGATGATTCACGCTCAGCAAGGCTTCAACCATTTTGCAATTTTGAGGTGAGGGTTTCCACTTGCACCCGCCGTTCAGTGCGCGGATCGAGCGCATCCCGCAAGGCATCACCCACAAAATTAAACGACAGACTGACGATGAAAATCATTAATCCTGGGTAGAACATGAGTGAGGGAACTCGGCGGAAAAAATCGCGTCCGTCATTTAGCATTGCCCCCCATTCTGCTGTAGGCGGCTGAATGCCCAGTCCGAGAAATGACAAGCCAGCAATATGCAGAATTATGTGGCTCAAGTCGAGGGAAGCCAGAATTGCCAGTTCTGCCAGTGTGTAAGGCACAATATGCCGCAGCATCAGCGGTAACCGTTGGGTGCCAGAAACAATGGCAGCTTTAACAAAATCGCTTTCTTTAACGCTGAGAACGCGGCTTCGCACAATTCGGGCATACCAAGCCCAATGTGATGCCACCAATGCCAACACGAGGTTGAACAGCCCACCACCCAAAATGCCAGCAACTGCCAGCGACAGAATCAGACTGGGAAACGCTAGAAAGACATCGCAGATTCGCATCAGCAAGGTATCGACTTTGCCGCCCACATAGCCTGAAACCATGCCAACGACAAGGCTAATTGCTGTTGTTAATGCCACCACCATCAGGGCAACAGATAACGATACTCGCGATCCATAGATCAACCGGGATAAGATGCATCGTCCCAGATGATCAGTTCCCAGGGGATAGGTGAAACTCGCAGGTTGCAGCTTCTGCATCAGATCGACCTGTAAGGGGTCATGGGGGGCAATCACTGGCGCAAATAAAGCCATGAGTAGAATCACGACGATCAGACTTAACCCAATCCAAGCAATTTTGTGCTGTAGTAATTGACGCAGTAGAGACATCAATGTTTTCTCCGGTTAGTCTTCCTGTTTACCCAAACGAATGCGTGGATCGAGATAGGTGTAAGTTAAATCGATCATCAAATTAATGCACACAAATAGCATGGCAGTTAAGCAAACATAGCACTGCACAACGGGATAATCGCGATTCAGAATTGACTCAACGGCGAAGCGTCCCAATCCTGGTAGTGCAAACACATTTTCAACAATGACGGTGCCTGATAGGAGTTGAGCAATACTCAACCCGAAAACCGTGACAACGGGCAGGATGGCATTCTTCAGCACATAACGACTGACGATCAACCGTTCCAGTAACCCTCTGGCTCTGGCATACAGCACATAGTTTTGACTTAAACTGTCGAGCATACTGCTTCGCAACAGACGGGCATAGATGGCAGCGGGAGTCCAGGCTAAGGTAATGGCAGGCAAAATCCAGTCTGCAAGTGAGCCACGACTCGTCACCGAAAACCAGCCCAGCTTGTAGCTGAACAAATAGAGCAGCAAAAATCCGAGCCAGAAATTTGGCATGGCTGTCCCGGTATAGGTAAATAGGCGACTGGCTTGATCGAACCAACTGTCTCGATACAGGGCTGCTAAAATACCCATCGGTAAACCGATGACTAAAATCAGGGCGGCGGCACAGGTTGTGAGCATCAATGTGGTCGGAGCGTAGTACAACACTGATTGCAGCACGGGTTCATCCGTGACAAACGATCGCCCAAAGTCAAGATGCAGTACTCGCCAGAGCCAGCTTAGATATTGCACTACTAGAGGGCGATCGAGTCCCAGCTTTTCACGCATAGCAGCGATCGCTTCTGGGGTAGTTGGTACATTCATCGAGCGCAGCACAACCGTTGCCGGATCGCTTGGCATCAGTTGAATTAACAAGAATGTGACTAACGAAATGCCGAATAGTACAGGAACAAGTTGTAAGACTCGCTGGAAAACATAGTGCTGTGTCAGTCGCTTCAAGAGAGTTTCACCCATTCCTTAAGATTTACTCAGCTTACTCAGTGGCACTTGATTTGCCTGCGGCATAAATTCAAATCCACTCAGGTTTTTATGCAGAACCGCAATGTTGGTTGAGTAGGAAATGGGCAGGTAAACCGCCTGTTCGTGCAGGCTAGTGAGAATATCGCGATAGAGCTGTTGACGCGCCGTTTCATCAGTGGAGAGTAGCACCTTGCCAATGTTTTGATCGATTTCTGCTTTCATCGGCAGTCCTGATTGAGCTTCGTAGTCAGCGTGCGAGGGTTTTCGCATCGAAGACACCATCGCTTGAGGTTCGTAGGGCGGTCCCCAAGTGTCGTTGAAGATTAAGTTAAACTCACCGCTAGTTTGGCGATCAGACCAGGACTGTTCTTCTTCTCCCAGTAACTTTAGATCTATGCCGACAGCTTTTAGATCGGCTTGAATGGCTTCTGCGATCGCCTTATCCACATTGTTTTTGCCACTAAAGGACAAATCAAGCGTCAACGGCTGCCCGTCTTTTTGGCGAATACTCTGTCCAGTGGGTTGCTGCATCCCGCTTCATTCAACAGGGCTTTTGCTCGCTCCACATCATAGGCATAGGGTTGCAGTCCGATATTGGCGTAGGGGACTTCTGTTGAAAAGTAGGTATCGGCTTTCTTTTCTGTACCGTAGAAAATCGCGGAGATAATCGCATCTTTATTGACGCTATGTTGAATTGCCTGTCGTACTTTCAGGTCTTGTGTCGCTCCGCGAGCAGAATTAATAGCGATCGCACGGGTATTTAGCGGCTGCGAGACTTGTGCCGTATATTGCCCTGAATCGCGCATCTGTTTAAACGAATCGAGGTTAATTTCGCCGTTGCCATAAACCAAATCAAGCTCCCCTTTCTCAAACGCCAGCACTCGCGTCTCCCCATCTGGAATCACCTTGACGGTAATTTGTTCGATTGTTGGTTTTTCACCCCAATAGGTTTCGTTGCGTTTGAAAACCGCCTGATTGTCCTTTTGGTAGTTAGCGAGTGTCCAGGGTCCAGTCCCAATCGGGGCTTTGATGCCCTTTGCGGTCGTGCCGCTGTCGGGAAACGCCGCCGGGGATAAAAAGCGGACTGGACGAATCAACGTCAATTCCTGTAATGCTGGATAATAGGGAGTCTTCAGATACAACTTCAGAACCGAATCGCCTTGGGCTTCAACCCGATCAATCGCATCAATTAATCCCAACCACTCATGCTCTTGGCGATTCTGCAACACCTGATCAAAATTCGCTTTTGCGGCGGTCGCATTAAAGGGTGTACCGTCAGAGAAATTGACCCCCTGCCGCAGTTGAAACGTGATCAACTTACCATCTGGAGCAACGTCCCAGCTTTCTGCCAATCCGGGCCGAATCTTACCCCCGCGACTGTAGTTGACCAATGGCTCAAAAATCATATCTTGAGCGAACATTTGGCTGGGATCATACATATGTGGATTCAGCGGTCCCACATCTTGCGACCAGGAAAAAGTCAGTTCCGAACGTTTGGGGGCTGCTGCTTGCTGCTGCACACAGCTTGGTAGAACAATAACCACTACGGCAGCGATCGCAATCAGCACATAAGTAAAGAACTTTTTCATCGGTGAAGCCTGAAAACAAAGAGTGGGAGCCTCTATAACCCTGCCCCGCATTAATGATTATCATTTCTACGGCTAAGTCACAATGCAGGCAGGGGGGATATTCAGCTACTCTTAAACTTGTTTTCCAATTTCGATTATCTGTCCAGTTGGAAATGACTTATTCAAAACCTATCTAGGTCTGCTGTGAGAGTTTCAGCCCAAAAACTCCAATAGTTTTCAGACAGACACTAGTTGATCAGGTCGTTGCCAAATCAAAAACTTATTTATTAGCTAAATTTTGTCCGGGTCGAAATCATAGCAAGTGCCTCAAGTGAAGCAACTCTTCAGCACTCAGCTAATTTTTGAAAAAATTTGCTTCAATTTGAATAAATAGGGGTGTGACACTTTAAGGTGCCGAAGGTGGGTTTAAACGCAACTGAGTATTAAGAAGCATCGTCCATGCCAAGGACTGAATCTTCTAGTGCCCGTTCGACATCACCTAATTCTTTTTGAGTAGATACGTCAAGTTCTTTGTCATCGTCCGAGTTGGCACTTCTCTCGTACTGTTCAACTACTTCATCGACAGCTTCTTTATTCAATGTCGGGTCGCTAGCGACAGAGGCAGCTTCCTGGTCTTGTTGTCTTGCTTTGTCCTGTGTCATTGCTCAACTCCTGACAGTGTTTTTGGCTTCTCGTCTTAGAATCGCTCCAATTTAGTCAAATGAACATCTATCTGTAGTCACTGTTAAAGGCAGAGCAAGCGCGGAATGGAAAACATTACTGCAAGGTAAACTGTTGAAAGCGGCTTGTAACCTCTAGCCCTCAATTGTTAAAGACAGTGCGCTATGCCTACATTTTTATTAGAAGTTGGTACAGAAGAATTACCTGCAAGCTTTGTCGATGATGCGATCGCACAATGGCAATCGCGCCTTCCCAAATCCCTCAATGAGCAATTCCTTACACAGTCGGCAATTGAGGTTTACGGAACACCCCGCCGCCTTGCCCTCCTGATTAAAGGGCTACCCGCGCAGCAACCTGATCGGGAAGAAGAAGTAAAAGGGCCACCTGCAAAGGCAGCATTCAAAGATGGTCAACCCACACAAGCAGCCGTTGGGTTTGCTCGTAAGCAAGGGGTAGAATTGGATGCCCTGGAAGTAAGAGATACAGACAAAGGAGAATTTGTCTTTGTTCTCAAAAAAACTGCGGGTCGTCCAGCAACCGAAATTTTAACCGAACTGATTCCTCAATGGATTTCCGGGTTGGAAGGAAAGCGGTTTATGCGCTGGGCAAATGGAGACTTCAGGTTTTCCCGACCGATTCGCTGGTTGGTGGCACTGATCGATGATGCTGTGTTGCCAGTTGAGTTGATCAGTGGTGCAGAGATAATTAAAAGCGATCGCATTTCCCGTGGGCATCGCATCTTACATCCAGAACCGATTCACATTCCTCAGGCATTGGATTATGTACAGTCTCTCCACTCTGGCTTTATTGCTGTAGACCCCTCAGAGCGTAGAAGTAACATTCAATCACAAGTGAAGGCAGCCGCTCAAGAGTTGTCTGGTCAGGCACCACTGTATGAGGAATTGTTCGCAGAAGTGACTCACTTAGTGGAATGGCCAACAGCCGTTGTCGGGAAATTTGACCCAGAGTTCTTGAGTCTACCATCAGAGGTCATTACAGAAGTAATGGTGACTCACCAGCGCTACTTCCCTGTGTTCAAGAACGAAGAAAACGGCGAATTACTCCCTTACTTCATTACCATTTCTAACGGTGACCCTGCTAAATCAGAGATTATTGCAGCAGGAAACGAGCGGGTTATTAAAGCTCGATTAGCAGATGGTCAATATTTCTACAAAACCGACTTAGCCTCACCTCTAGCTAGCTACTTACCCAAGTTAGAGAAAGTGACATTTCAGGACGAGTTGGGTTCAGTGCGCCAGAAGGTAGAGCGCATTGAGAAAATTGCAGGTCAAATTGCTGACCAATTACAAGTATCCGCTTCAGAGCGTACTGATATTTTACGGGCGGCTTTGCTTTGTAAAGCTGACCTCGTTACCCAGATGGTCTACGAGTTTCCTGAATTGCAAGGGGTAATGGGTTCCAAATATGCAGCAGTTAGTGGAGAATCAGAGGCAGTAGCAACAGCAATTTTTGAGCATTATTTACCCAAAGGAGCGGGGGATAAGCTACCTCAAACACTGACAGGTCGAGTTGTAGGATTAGCTGACCGTCTGGATACTTTGGTGAGTATCTTCGGACTGGGGATGCTACCAACAGGCTCCTCTGACCCTTTCGCTTTGCGTCGTGCCGCGAATGCGGTGATTAATATTACTTGGGATGCTGACTTACCTATCAACTTACAGCAGTTATTAACCCAAGTTGCGGCAGATTTTATCGCCACCTTTTCTAAACAAGAGTCACCCGTTGCTGCTTTAGAAGAATTTTTCTTGCAACGCATTCGCACACTGCTACAAGAAGAACGCCGTATTGACTATGACTTGGTAAATGCAGTTCTGGGAGAGAATGATGCTGAATATACGGAACGGGCACTCAAAGATTTGTTGGATGTACGCGATCGCGCCTTGTTCCTCCAGTCCATCCGTAATAACAGTAAGCTAGAAGAAATTTACGAAACCGTTAACCGTTCTACCCGTTTAGCCGCTCAAGGGGATTTGGATACTACCCGGTTAGAACCCAGTTCTCTGGTGAATCCAGAATTATTCCAAAAGTCTTCAGAACAAGCCTTCTACGATGCCCTTGTAAAATTAGTTCCGCAGACTCAGGCGGCTCAACAACAGCGGAATTACCAACAACTGGTAGACGCTTTAGCAAATATTGCTCCTACAGTTAGCACCTTCTTTGATGGCGCTGACAGTGTTTTGGTAATAGACCCCGATCCAGAAATCCGACGTAATCGTTTAAATCTATTAGGGTTACTGCGGAATCATGCGCGTGTACTGGCTGATTTTGGCGCGATCGTGAAAAGTTAGAGTTATAGCGGTTCTCATATGGATGAGGTACAAATTTCTGGGTTTTTGGGAATGGGGAATTGGGAATGGGGAATTGGGAATGGGGAATTGGGAATTGGGAATTGGGAATTGGGAATTGGCAATGGCATGGTTCCCTGGATAGTATGGGGGATGCTCAACCAGGGACTTCTGCCTTTTAATTTATGCCCAATGCTCAGGTAATTGGTTTAGGACGCTCCGGAATCGCCGCCGCACGTCTCCTTCAGCAGGAAGGTTGGGAGGTGATACTGAGTGACCGCAATACCTCCGAAACCCTACACCAACAACAACAGGAACTTTTAAGTCAAGGTATTACCGTCAAGCTAGGTTATTCCTTGGCGCTAAACGACTCAGACTTACCGCAACTCATTGTCGTCAGCCCCGGTGTTCCTTGGGATATTCCTGTATTGGTTGAAGCGAGAAACCGAGGTATCGATACGATTGGTGAGATGGAACTGGCTTGGCGACATCTCCAATCGATTCCTTGGGTAGGTATCACTGGCACGAATGGCAAAACCACAACGACTGCCTTGATTGCGGCAATTTTCCAAACGGCTGGATTTCAGGCTCCTGCTTGCGGCAACATTGGCTATGCTGCGTGTGAAGTTGCTTTGTCAGTTTCTACTCCCCCAACCCCTTACCAAGGAGGGGCAAAGGCAGAGTTGGACAAGGGACAACAAACAAATGTGGATTGGGTAATTGCGGAGGTTAGTAGTTATCAAATTGAATCTTCGCGTGACCTTGCACCTCAGATTGGTGTTTGGACAACATTTACACCCGACCACCTTAGCCGTCATCAGACACTAGAAAATTACTACGACATCAAAGCCAAACTCTTAAAGCGATCGCATAACCAAGTCTTCAACGGTGATGACCCTTATCTACGCAATATGGGTATTAATCACTGGCCTGATGCTTATTGGACTAGTGTAAAAGGCAAAGAGTATTTATTAGGCGATCCACAACGGGGAATCTACATCGAAGATGGCTGGGTAATCGCCCAGAATGAGCCAATTGTGCAGACAGCATCTCTGCGGATGGTGGGCGAACACAATCAGCAGAATTTGTTGATGGCAGTCGCCACCGCACGGTTAGCAGGTATTGAGAAAGAGGCAATCCAAAAAGCGATCGCAAATTTCCCCGGTGTTCCCCATCGCCTCGAACATATCATCACTCTTGCGGGAATTGACTTCATCAATGACAGTAAAGCCACTAACTACGATGCCGCAGAGGTTGGATTAGCCTCGGTTGCAACGCCTACTATCCTAATTGCGGGTGGTGAAGCGAAAGCGGGTGATGATACCCGTTGGATTGAAGCAATTCAAGCAAAAGCGGCGGCTGTCTTACTCATCGGTGATGCTGCGACTGCCTTTGCCGAACGTTTGAAGCAAGCTGGTTATGATCGATACGAGATTGTCGAAACAATGGTGCTGGCTGTGCCGAGGGCGGCTGAACTTGCCCAACAGTATGATGCCCGTGTGGTTCTACTTTCACCCGCTTGCGCGAGTTTCGACCAGTATCAAAGCTTTGAGCATCGGGGCGATGATTTCCGTCAATTGTGCCAGCAGTTGCTGCATTAGTGCGATCGCTCGTCTTTAGTTAACACTCTCATCTCAGAGGAAGTCAATGGGTGCTATGGTTTCGGTCATTTAGACGTGGCATAAAAATGTTATTTGTTGTTGGTTATTGGTTATTTATATAATTCTTTAACAAACAACAAACAACATTCATCGCTCTAATCACCGCCGGAAATCCTGCAGACAGATGTTTCCTTGCTTTGAAGTTGATAGATTGAAGCTATATCTAGAAAATAGAAATAACAGAGAGACTGAAGCTTTGCACGCTTAGGGCATTGAAACAGGATCGGAGAATCTGGAACCTTAACAAAAGAATGATACGAACTGACCGAGAAAACCTTGGCTATAGCGCCGCTGTCATAGGCATTATGGTAGCACTGATACTGTTATGGTCAGGGGTGTCGCAAGATCTCTTAGCTGGGAACGGTTTTATTCCCCACGGGCATTGCTACCTGTGGAAACCAGGGTTAGTCTGGCTCCATGCTGCCTCAGATTCTCTAATCGCCCTGGCTTACGTCGCCATTTCAGCCACGCTTGCCTACTTGGTTCATAAAACTCGTAAAGAAATCCCATTTCATTGGATGTTCCTTGCCTTTGGTTCTTTCATCGTTGCCTGTGCTAGTACCCATTTTATGGATGTCTGGACATTGTGGCGACCCGTCTATTGGCTATCAGGAGGACTGAAAGCGCTGACTGCTGTAGCATCCATAACCACAGCGATCGCTTTACCGCCATTAGTACCAAAGGCGCTGGCACTGATTCAAGAAGCCAAGCTCTCTGAAGAACGCCGCTTGCACTTGGAGACAGCAAACCAAGAGTTGGAGACACTCTACGGCAAGCTAAAGGAACTTGACCAACTCAAAACTCAATTCTTCGCCAATGTCAGCCATGAGCTACGGACTCCCCTAGCTCTAATCTTAGGATCGACTGAGAAGCTGCTGACAGCAGGAGGACTACACGAGGAGCAACGTCACGACCTGGAAGTGGTAGACCGTAACGCCCGCCTCCTCCTCAAACAGGTTAATGACCTGCTTGATGTCTCCAAACTGGAGGCAGGGAAGATGGACATCGACTACGTTGAAGTTGACTTGGCGCAACTAGTACGCCTGACGGCTGCTAACTTCGACGGATTGGCACCAGAGCGTCAAATATCCTTTGCCATTGAGACACCAGAGTCTGTCTTTGCACAGGTCGATGCCCACAAGGTGCAGCGCGTCCTCTTAAACCTCCTCTCCAATGCCTTTAAGTTCACTCCCCAAGGTGGGCGTATCCACTGCGTCTTGTCTAGCCATCCCAACCCGACTGATCAATTAAAAGAGGGTGCTGTAGTTGAGCGTGCCGTAATTGCAATCTCTGATAGTGGTCCAGGAGTGCCGAACGAGCTACGGGAAAAGATTTTCGAGCGCTTCAGCCAAGGGGATGGAGGGTCTACTCGTCGCTTTGGTGGTACTGGGTTAGGGTTAGCGATTGTCAAAGAATTTGTGGAGCTACATGGCGGCACAATCAGAGTTAGTGATGCTCTAGGCGGGGGAGCTATCTTTACAGTCGAGCTACCGCTCGTTGCTCCGCCAGAGTCGAGAGTGTCTAAGACGGGAGGCGAACCGAGTAATGCGGAAGAAATCGCTCTTCCCGTGCTGGAGCAACTACGCACTTCTAGTCAGAAGATTGGCACAACTTCGGAGCCGGAGGCGGGGAAACCGTTGGTACTGGTGATCGAAGACAATCCAGAAATGAATCAGTTCGTTGAACAAACCTTAGCAACTGAATATCGCACTGCTACTAGCTTTAATGGTCAGGAGGGTTTGGAGAATGCGATCGCACTGCATCCCGATCTCATCCTCAGCGACGTGATGATGCCCCAAATGAGTGGCGACAAGTTAGTGCAGCAGCTACGAACTCACCCCGAACTGGATACTACCCCAATTATTCTTCTTACCGCTAAGGCAGATGACCAACTAAGAGTGCAGCTTTTGCGCTCTGGCGCTCAGGACTACCTGATGAAACCTTTCTCGATTGAGGAGCTACGAGCGCGAGTTGGTAACCTGATTGCGATCAAGCGGGTTCGAGATTTATTGCAACAGGAGTTAGACAGCCAAAATCAAGATTTGGAAGTATTGGCACAGGAAGTCACCCTCGGCAGGAGGGAGTTACAAATCGCCCTAGAAACCTTACAGGAGCAGACACAGGAATTAGAGGAAGCGAACCGCTTGAAGGATGAGTTTTTAGCTATTGTCTCTCACGAACTGCGTACTCCCCTCAACGCTGTCCTTTTAGGCGCTCAAATCTTGCGTAACCGCAAGCCGAATGAATCAACAAAAGCTCGTGCCCTTGAGACAATCGAGCGCAATGCTAAGTTACAAATACAACTCGTTGAAAATCTCTTAGATATCTCACGTCTGCTTCGAGGAAAGCTCCTCCTGGATAAGCATCCAGTTGCGCTTAAACCCATTATTGAAGCCGCTGTTAGTACTGTGCAGACAGCGAGTGAGGCGAAAGCGATTCAACTTGAGTCTTTCCTTGATACCTCAGTCGGTTTGGTTTCCGGACAGCCAGACCGTTTGCAACAGATTGTTGAAAGTTTATTAACTAATGCAATTAAATTTACTGCAAAAGGTGGGCGAGTTGATATTCGACTTGAGTGCCAAAATGATCAGGCTCGGATTCAGGTCAACGATACAGGTATTGGTATCAGTGCTGAGTTTCTACCTCATGTTTTTGATTACTTCCGTCAAGGAGATAGTTCAAGGACAAGAACGCATGGTGGATTAGGGCTGGGCTTAGCAATTGTACGGCAATTGGTACAACTCCATGATGGGAAAATCCAAGTAGAAAGTCCCGGAGTTGGACAAGGCGCAACATTTACAGTTACTCTCCCCCTAACAGTTACGCCCAAGCCAATCCGCTATCTTGGCTGAATCAGCAGGTCAAGCCATTGCTTGCTCAAAACGCTTGTTCACTTCATTCCAGTTAACAACATTCCACCAAGCGTTTAAATAATCAGCCCGTTTGTTTTGGTATTTCAAGTAATAGGCGTGTTCCCAAACATCGTTGCCCATAATTGGAAAACTACCCTCCATCAATGGGCTATCTTGGTTTTGTGTACTGGTTACGGCTAGCTTGCCATCTTGAGTACGAACGAGCCAAGCCCAACCACTACCAAAACGTTTGGCTCCAGCATCATTAAATTGCTTTTTGAACTCATCAAAACTACCAAAGTTCGATTGAATTGCTGTTGCGATCGCACCTGTTGGTTCTCCACCACCATTGGAACTCATGATTTCCCAAAACATTGTGTGGTTGATATGACCGCCACCATTGTTGCGTATCGTTGTCCGAATATCTTCGGGTATGGAATTGAGGTCACTAATTAATTGTTCTACACTCTTGCTTTTTAAGTCCGGGTACTTATTTACCGCATCATTCAAGTTTTTGACATAAGCTGCATGGTGCCGATCATGGTGGAACTGCATTGTCGCTGCATCAATGTGCGGTTCCAGAGCACTGTAATCATAGGGTAGAGGTGGCAGTTGGAAGGTATCACCCGTTTGATTTTGCTTTGTGCCTCCAAGGGATTTCAAAAGCGGTTGAGCGACAGAGGGTAATGTTCCTAAAGCTGCTGCCCCTGTAGTGGCACCTAGTAAAAGTAGAAAATTGCGACGATTAAGAGCCATAAGAAGTTAAAACTTGACAGGGTTAGTTTCAAGTTTTACATATTCCTTTCCCGCAGCTCCCCGACTTCTCTGATTAGATGCAGCAATCAAGGTTTCAACAAAGAAGTCGGCCATCTGAATAGCTGAGTCTTTGAAGCTTTATCACCCCTGGACTGGTAGTCTTAGCTCAAGAACACTTGGGAATGAGTCTACATGAGCGAACTACAAGCATTGATTTTTGACGTTGATGGAACGTTAGCAGATACTGAACGGGATGGTCACCGAGTTGCTTTTAATCGTGCTTTTGCTGAAGCGGGGTTAGATTGGGACTGGACAACCTCGTTGTATGGTGAATTACTAGCAATCACAGGTGGTAAGGAACGCATTCGCTTTTACTTGGAGCAGTATCTACCCGATTTTGAGCCAGCTACAGATTTAGATAGCTTTATCGCTAACCTACACGCGGCTAAGAGTAAGTATTATCACTCAGTATTAGCGGAAGGAGCAATTCCCTTACGTCCTGGCGTGGAACGATTGCTCAAAGAAGCGCGTGAGCAAGATGTGCGTTTAGCGATCGCAACAACAACTACCCCGTCGAATGTCACTACGTTATTAGAACAGACGCTTGGTTCAGATAGCCCATCTTGGTTTGAAGTCATTGCGGCTGGTGACATCGTGCCTGCAAAAAAGCCCGCCCCAGATATTTATCAATATGCGTTGCAGGAGATGAACCTACAAGCACAGGACTGCCTTGCTTTTGAGGATTCGCACCACGGTTTGACATCGGCTTCTCAAATAGGATTAAAAACAGTTGTTACCGTCAACGATTACACGCAAGACCAAGATTTTACTGGGGCAATACTGGTGTTAAGTGATTTCGGAGAACCGAATCAACCTTTTAAAGTTCTTGCTGGTGATGCTGGAGATAAAAGTTATCTAGACATGGCACTCGCGCATCGCTTGCTCACTAGCCAAGGCTAAGAGAATAAAAGCCTGTTCCCTTCTGCCTTCTGCCTTCCTCCAACGACAAATATTAATGCCGACCTACTTACGTGCTTAGCAAGTGTGCTAAAGTACCAAAATCTAATCGGTTCTTGTGGGGGTCAGCCACCAGAGGTAACGGGGAAAGCTCGGTGTAAATCCGGCGCTGTACCGCAGCTGTAATTAGTTCACAGATTGTGAACAAGAAAGCCAGAATGCCCACCGATATGGTTATAACTTCTGATGTGCGAGATACACTATCGAGGTAAAACATGAAAAACGCTTCAATCAGCACTCTTGGTTCCTTACGGCAGCAGACAATTCGTGTTACGTTGTCCTTGCCTGTGCAAGCCACGCTTTACACGTCCTTGTGCGCCCTGACACTCTGGACTGTCTACTTCTCTACTTATCCGGCTGTCCACAATCAAATGCATTCGGTGCGCCACCATACCCTGATGGTTGGTTGCCACTAGAACGTTGCACAATCCTGGAAAAAGGGCGTGAGAATTTCTCTACAGAATCTTCTCGCGTCTTTCCCAATCTCCACTCTCTTTAAGGTGCAACACCATCACTACTCGTCCCAGCCCGGAGTTTGTTCCGAGTCCAAAATTTAGAATGTCAAAATTCAAGATAGCTGCTCTCGTCAGTACTATTTGCCTGATGGGTGTAGTTTTCTATTCCTCAGTGGTCTCTTCCCAGACTCCACAACCGACTGTTCGTCTGAGTACAGAGCCACCACTCAGCGAAATCTTACCCTTTGAAGCAGAGGCAACGGTGCTGTCGTCTCCGGTGAGATTAACGTTGCAAGCTGTAGATGCTGCTGGTAAACGATTGGAGAATGCCAAAATTCGCTTGCAAATTCTCACCCCACCCCACAATCCTTGGTTTCCTACAGATTTTCCAATTGTTGAGGGAACAGAGTTACTCGATATTGAGGGAGTGGCTGCCAAGGGTGAGTTGGAAATCCAGCAAATGTTACCGATTCGGGGGAATTACCAACTGTTGGTAAGCGTTAACCCAATTACAGCAAATGCTTTTGCACCAATTCAGCAAACACTAACGCTATCGGTGCCGGAAAATTGGGTTAAATACCGAAACTTTGGTATTTTAGCGGTGATTTTGCTAGCGGTAGGACTTGGTGGGGGGTTGGTGCTAGGAGGAAAGCAAGACATCCAGCCTGGGGAAATTGCGCCTGAACGAGTGCGACTGTTGTTGAGTGGAGCAATTGTTGTTGCGATCGCATCCTTACTCATTATTAACATCACGGCTGAACGCGCAGATTCTCATACTCAGGGGCATTCTTCCCAAAAGATAGAACCATCCGTTGTTCAGTCTCAGGCAGTTAAAGCAGAGATAATGGGGGATGTCAGTGCAACTGTTGGTCAACCTGCAAAGCTGGCTGTCCAAGTCTCCGACCCTACAACAGGTCAACCTGCAACAGATGTGCTGTTGAAGATCAAAACGACTCCTGCTGAAGATGAATGGGTTGCATTTGCCTACGGGGGAGTACCTGATGCCAAAGGTCAATTGACGTGGGAGCAACAGTTTTTTGATGGCGCACCCCACAAGGTTGAAGTAGAAATTTTGCCTCAACCTCAAGCAAGACGGCAATTTTCACCATTGCGAATTGCACAAAACATTGATGTCGAGGGAGTAGCGCCTCCCCTACACAGCCGATTAATTGTCTTGGCTTACTTTACAAGCCTCATTGTTCTGGGTTTGGTGATTGGATTGAGACTCAGAAACCGTTTAGTTTGGTAGTACTAAAGATTGATGAATACACAACACGTTTTATTGGTTTGCAAAGCCTGTGCAACCGTTCGCATAGAAGGAGAACCACAAGGGAAAAGCGGTGGTCAGCAATTACTAGAACAGTTACAGGACCTTCACTCTGATTGGGAACTTCGAGATGACTTCCAAATTCAGGAAGTTGATTGTATGAGTGCTTGCAGTCATTCCTGTGCTATTTCTTTTGTGGCTCCTAACAAATACACTTACCTATTTGGTGACTTGCCAGCACAAAGCTGTGCAAAAGCAGTGTTAGATTGCGCCAAACTCTATTTTGCGAATCCCGGCGGGTATCTTGCCTGGGCAGACCGTCCGAAAGCTCTGAAAAATGGAATTATTGCACGGATTCCGCCTGTTGCTTAATCCCAAGAAGGCAAAAGGTAAAAACGTTATTTTTACACTAGGGAGGTACACGCAAAAAGACTCTTCTAACGACTTACAGAGGTAGAGGGATGCAACTAGAAGACTATTTTGAGTTTTTAGACCCAGATGATATTCGGCTGAAAGGGCATCGCATTGGCATTGATAATGTGATTGACGCAACGGATATTGGTAACAGACAACCGTAAAAGTATTCCTGGACATCTAGAAGCACACTGGGCAGCAGGTCGGCATATGTGGGGACTTCTTTGGTTGCGTCCAAGTGCTACGCTAAGCAGTTGGGCAGAAGCCCTTTTTCTGATTTGGGAGGCTTCTGAGACGGAAGAATTGCTCGATAAGGTAGATTGGATTCCATTTTAGGTAATTAATTGCCTGGGAGAAACTCATTAGCTGTAGACAGCGCAGAGCGCCTCGCGATTTTACCCTCTTATTTCAAAAGTGCGATCGCCTCTTCTTGATACATCACTTTTTAATCAACTGTTTCACTGCCTCAACTAATTAAAATCTAAGGTTTATTGGAGTTTTTTATGGGTGCTAAAATTCCCGTTACAGTTGTTACTGGTTTTCTTGGTAGCGGTAAAACAACATTACTTCGCCACTTACTACAAAACAATCAAGGACGACGAATTGCTGTTATCGTGAATGAGTTTGGTGAAGTCGGGATTGATGGGGAACTGCTGCGTTCCTGCCAAGTTTGTGAAGAAGAAGACGCAACGACTAACATTGTGGAATTGACGAATGGTTGCCTGTGTTGTACCGTTCAGGAAGAATTTCTCCCAACAATGCAAGAACTGCTAAAACGTAGTGAACAGATTGATTGTTTGCTCATTGAAACATCGGGGTTAGCCTTACCTAAACCGCTGGTTCAAGCGTTTCGTTGGCCGGAAATTCGCACGGGTGCTACGGTGGATGGTGTTATTACTGTTGTGGACTGTGAAGCTGTTGCGGCAGGTACACTTGTTGGTGACCTTGATGCGTTGACCGCGCAACGGGAAGCTGACCCGAATCTGGAACATGAAACGCCAATTGAGGAACTGTTTGAAGACCAGTTAGCTTGTGCGGATTTGGTGCTACTAACTAAGGTTGACCGGGTGGATGCTGAGACTCAAACCAAGGTAGAGGAGTGGTTACGACAGAAGTTGCCCATAGGGGTGAAGGTGGTTCCCTGCCGGGATGGAGAAATTAATCCTAACCTCTTGCTGGGATTTAATGCCGCAGTGGAAGATAATTTAGAGGCTCGTCCTAGTCACCACGATACTGAGGAAGAACACGAGCATGATGACGAAATTAATTCGGTTCACTTGGTTTTAGATCAAGCCTTTGAACCGAAAGCGCTCACGGCAACACTGAAACAGTTAGTGCAAGACCAGGAAATTTACCGGATAAAAGGTTTTGTGGATGTTCCAAATAAGCCGATGCGGATGGTGGTGCAAGGAGTAGGCGATCGCTTTGAGCATTTTTTCGACCGTCCCTGGCAAGTATCTGAACCCCGCCAGACTCGCTTGGTATTGATTGGTCGGGCGCTTGACCAAGAACAAATTCAAGAAGTTTTGTGTTCTATTTAACGAGACTTAGACAAAAATTAAGCCCAAATGAACCCAAGTCTGGCTTTATAAGCAGCAAACACGTCACGATCCCACTCCGGCTGTGAAATCACGACTTTTTCTATGCCCTGAGTCATCAGACGATTAATGTGAATCCTCTACTTATCCGAGGAAAGGCTACACTGATTCAGCACAACCAGGTGACGCTCATTCACCTATTGAATTGACCAGGGTGCTTCTGTCAAAAAGCGGATGCACCTCTCCTACGGCGTTATCCGCCATTTGAGACAGGTTTTCTCGTTGACTTTCCCCTAATAATCCCCCGATCTATAGCGATTCTCATAGTCATAAGGTACGTCTAACTTTCTTACCAATTCCCAATTCCCGAAACCCCAGAACTTTGTACCTTACAAGTACGAAAAAAGCTATATATAACGTTACGTGAAGTTAATATGAAGTTTGTGTGAAGGGAAGCCGCTAGAACGCACTATATTTTCAGCCTATGCTTTTAGCCTATTTTCGTAACCACACAGATATAACTTTTTGAATAATTGTTAAAACCTTTAAGGGCGAGTTTGGTCAAGCCGTATTCATTCAACTTTTTACACTTAATAAGTATTTAGATTTATAAGGTTTACAAAACTTGATTTTATAAAGAATAGATAAAGATGAAGCTTTGATGAACAGGTTGTAGCTTATTAACCCTATTATTTCGACATCAGTAGTCCTATAAAAAACAGGTTGGGCTGTCGTTAACGAGACAAAAAGCTAAGCGCTTAGTGTCGTCTGCTTTTCTTAGCTTTTAGGACTACTAGTTTTTAATAATTAGGTAGGAACAACAAATGGCTACTTTCAATGGGACAAACGACAACGATCTTATTATTGGTACCCTTGGTAGCGATCAAATTTTTGGGCTGGCTGGCAATGATGGCATATTTAGCCTTGATGGCAACGATACAGTCTTTGGCGGCTCTGGGGTTGACATCATCATTGGTGGCGGTGGAAATGACAACCTCAATGGTGAGGATGACAACGACGTAATCTTTGGTGACGCTCAAATCTTTGGTCAAGGCGGGAATGACACCATCAATGGTGGCAATGGGGATGATGTCATCTTTGGGGAAACTGGCAGCGATATCATCTACGGTGAAAATGGGAATGATGTCATCAACGGCGAAGATGGGTTTGACCTCATTGATGGTGGTGATGGGTTTGATGTCATCAGTGGGGGCAATGACGATGACTTCCTCAATGGTGGTAATGGGAATGATGTCCTCAATGGTAACAACGGGTTTGATGGACTCGTTGGTGGCAATGGGGATGACCGACTTTTCGGTGACGAGGGCAATGACATCCTTAACGGTGGCAATGGGTTTGATGTCTTATTTGGTGGTGGGGGAAATGATGAACTACGTGGTGGTAATGGGGATGATGAACTCTTTGGTGACGCTGGCGATGACAGCATCGAGGGTGAAAATGGGAATGACATCCTCAATGGCGGGGATGGTAACGATACAATCTCTGGTGGAAGTGGGAACGATCGAATCTTTGCTGATGATGGGAATGACCAATTCTTTGGTGGGGACGGTATCGACTTAGCTGATGGTGAAGAGGGGGATGACACCCTCAATGGCGGGAATGATAACGATACGCTCTTTGGTAACCTTGGGAATGATACCCTTCTCGGTGAAGCGGGAGTAGACATACTCGTTGGTAGTGAGGGTAATGACTCTCTCTTTGGTGGCGATGGAGATGATGTACTAGTTGGGATTGACCCTGCTGTTCCAGCCTTCGGATTTGGGGCAGGCGAGATTGATACGCTAACGGGTGGTGTAGGACGTGATTTATTCCTCCTCGGTGACAACGGAAACATCGAAGTAAATAACGGAACTCGAATCGATATCGAAAGGGAAAATCCTGAGGTTTACTATGAGGGCGGTTTTAATAGTGACTACGCCCTTATTACTGACTTCACTGGCGGTGAGGATCGTATACAACTACGTTCAAATGACCAATTTAGCGGTTATAGCTTTGGTACAATCTCCTCTGCCGATCTCCCCTCAGGCATAGGAATCTCGTTTAACAACGATTTAATTGCTATTGTTCAAGGGGTTTCGTTTTTTGAACTATTTTCAGAGGAGAACAACTTCCTTTTTGTTTAGAAACATCAGGCTGATATTAACAGCAACAGCTAGCTATATCTGACTCAAATTCGTGTGTTCCCTTCCCTGAATAGGCTTCTATTTATTTTGTGATGTCCCTTCTAGCTGTTGCCCTAATTCCTGCCGCAGGCGATAGAGAATAGTATCTTGCTGTACTTCATTGAGAATGTTTTGAATGACTGTACTAGGACCAAGAGGTCCCCAAGTGCAGCCTTGTGCTAGATAAACCTGCGCCGCTTGACCGACAGCATAAGCCCCGTAACCCGCAACTCCAGCTTGTGCGATCGCAGCCCCGGCATAGGCAGTGATTCCTGTTGGGCTGTCAATTGTGGTAGCGATCGCAGATGCACTCTTTCCCACTCCCAGTAGAAGACTACTACCCAGTTCACCCAGCAGTAAGCCGCCGGAACTGACTAAAATCTTTTTCCAAAGCTTTCCAGCTTCGTAACTGGTCATCGGTAGACCATACAGTCGAGAGAGAGAACGGATCAGTGCCAAATCTGCGATCGCACCTCCTACAACATCCAAAACCCCAATCGGATTGAGTGCAACTGCTAAAGCTTTGTACTTAGTGAAGCGCCAGATTAGTTCTTCCGCTTCGCTTCTTCGTAGATCAAGTGTTTTTTTCGCAATACTCACTTCTGCATTCCGGGCTTGAAATAGAGCATTGAGGGCTAAAAGCGATCGCCCTTCCCGGTTGAGTATCCTTAAAATTTTCTGCTTGAGTTCATCGACCTGAGGCGGCGGCGTTTCCCATTCATACGTTACCTCACCATCGGGCCATTCAACTCGGACTTCCAGGGGCGCAGGTTCTGCTGCTACCATCACAATCTCATCCGTTGATAGCATCTTTTGCAGTCGCCGATCTTTAGGGCTACCCGTGCCAAGTTGTTGTAATTGTCGGTAAATTGCCTCACGATCTTGTTCTGGATAGAGGTCGATTTTGTTAAATACAAGAATCAGAGGCTTTTGGGTTTGTCGTAATTCACAAAGCGCCTGATACTCCGTGCGTGTGATATCACCAGCCACCACAAACAAAATTAAATCCGCGCTTAGCGCCACCTCCCGCGCCATCTCAGCGCGTGCCTCGCCCTCAATTTCATCTAATCCAGGCGTATCAATCAACTCCACCTGCACTTTTCCCTTGTTACTGGGTGTCCAGCGAACAGATTTCGGCCATTGGGTCACGCCATTGATGGGGCCCGTTTGCAGAATTTTCTTTCCTATCAAGGCGTTGACCACTGCCGATTTCCCACGACTGACCAGACCAAAAGCGGCAATACGAATCACTCCTTGGTCTAGCTTGTCGAGGGAAGACTTCAAAACCTCCAACTCGCTTCGCAAGGCGGCTTGCAGTTCAAAATCCGGTAGATGGTTCTGGTGGCGACGCAAGTTAGCATACCAGGACAACGCCTGCCGCAAACTAGCACGAGTGCGGTTGAAGTGAGTTTCCTGCTGATTGTTACGCCCAGTCGGGGTTTGACTTTCAGTAGATGGGTTGGGTTGAGAGGTTTCGGAATAACTCAAGGTTAGACACAGAAGACAGGCTACAGATCTATTTTCCTCTAATAGCCAATCTGTTGGTGTGCCTCTTCACATTGGTGCGGAGAGGGCTTCACATAAAGATTATATAAAGACAGTAGAACAATATAAAGGTTTTATAAAGACACACCCGCAACTGATTTCAGAACACGTCATATATTCAGCTTATAGTTCAAACCCATTTGCGTAATCATGCGGTCATGGCTTTTTGAACAAGTATAAAAAGTATTACAAACTATAGGCAGGATACAGGCGAATCCAGCATTATTTAACTTTTTTAACTTAATAAGCCTTTACATATATAAGATTTTATAAAAATTAAATATATATAGATTAGATGAAGATAAGGCTTTATTTAAGAACTTTATCTTTACTAAATCTTATTATTTTCACATAGGTAGAGTAATAAAAATGGAGGATTTACCCAGGTTGCCGCTACAGAAACTAGGGCAATCAGCATTTGCTCCTTACTTTTTATAACTACCTGTTTTTTAAATTCGAGGTAGGTATAGATGGCTGTTTTCTTAGGCACACCTGATGATGAACTGATTGTTGGAACCAATGAGGGTGATGAAATTTTTGGGGAGGCTGGCGATGATGGAATATTTGGTCTTGATGGTGACGATACAGTCTTTGGTGGCGCTGATGTTGATCTGATTGTTGGTGGCGGTGGCAGTGACTTCCTATATGGAGAGGACGGCAACGATGTAATCTTTGGTGATGCCGAAATCATTGGTGTAAGTGGGGATGACTTCATCAGTGGTGGTAATGGGGAAGACCTTATATTTGGATATACTGGCGACGATATTATTAACGGTGACAATGGAAATGATCTCCTCAATGGTGATGCAGGGGATGATGTTCTTAATGGTGGTGATGGGTTAGACACCATTAGTGGTGGCGATGGGTTTGACCAACTATCTGGTGGCTTCGGCGATGACCGACTCTTTGGTGATGCTGGCGATGACGAACTCTTTGGCAAGGAAGGGGAGGATATCATCAATGGCGGAGATGGCAACGACACAGCCTTTGGTGGTAGCGGGAATGAGCGGTTTTTTGGTGGTTCTGGGAATGATCGATTTTTTGGTCAGGACGGTAATGACTTAGCTGATGGTGAAGATGGGGATGACCTCCTAGATGGTGGGAGGGGGGATGATACACTTTTCGGTAGCCTGGGCAATGACAGCCTCAGTGGTAGAACCGGAACGGACGCACTCGTGGGCGGAGTCGGTAGCGACTCTCTCTCTGGTGGTCGTGGGAATGATATACTGGTTGGCGTTGACCCCTTTGTACCAGCATTTGGATTTGGCGGAAACGGAAGCCCGATTGCTCCCTTCGAGATTGATACGTTGACTGGTGGTCGAGGACGCGATCGCTTTGTCCTCGGTGACAATGGCAGCGTACTAGGCATCTCTAGAGAAGACGCGGAACCTGCGATTTACTATCTTGGTGGCGGCAATAGTGACTACGCCCTCATTACTGACTTCACTCTCGGTCGGGATGTATTACAACTAGCTGACCTTGATTTTCTACCTGTCAGTGTGGCTGAATCGGATGACGCAGGACAGCTACCCTTTGAGGCTCAGGTCATTGCACCAGGCATCGAGTCTATCACTGGGGAGATTTCTGTTGGGAACGATGTTGACCTGTTCCAAATCACTCTGGACGGCGGAACGTTTTCTGCTACGACACTCGGTCAGGCTGCTTTCGACACGCAGTTGTTCCTGTTCAACGAGAATGGTTTGCTGGTTGCTGGCAACGACGACTCTGGCGGAACCCTTCAATCCACCATTGAACTGTCACCGATAGATGCTGGAACCTACTTCCTTGCAATCTCCAGTTTTGATAACGATCCAGTTTCTCAATCAATATTTAATGGTTTCACAGGTTATGGGTTCTCAACTGGTAGCTATTCGATTGAGCTAACTGGAGTTCAAGAAGCTACTTATACCTTGGGTTCATCCCCTGAAGGAGTACCCTCAGGAACAAGTATATCTTTTGGGAACGACCTCATTGCGGTTGTTCAAGGAGTTTCGCCTGAAGAACTGAGTCTAAATAGTTCTAACTTCGATTTCGTTTAGAAACTCCAGACTTCAGTCCTAAATCAAAACTCCAATGTATATCCCATTCTAGCCATCGGCTGGGATGGGGTTAGTTTTGCAAGAGCCTAGGCTGCATCTCAAATCCAGTTAAATAGTTCAGCGTTTGAGTAACATTCAGTTAAGTCTTGATTAACGATCGCCCTCAAAGACGGAAAGTAGTTAAAAAACGATAGTCAGCGTTCTCGCACTCATATCGATCATGAATGAGATGATCTTAAGTCAAGCCAATGCTTGGGGCTTTCCTTGTGCATGTTCTGTCCAGGGCAACTGCCAGGTTCTACCCCAACAGAAAACTGAACGATGGACCTTGCAGTTGGCTGGAGACAGATGGTTACTGCTTGTTGGTGATGTTCCTCAGATTAATCTTCACCCACAAGAGGCGACAGTTTTTTTAGAGCATCGTCGGTTAAGCGGCGAAAACCTGGAAGCGGTTGAGTTTTAGAAAGTGTGCTATTGCTTAACTTCTAGCTGAACGCCTGGAATTTTTTTTACCAGGATTGCTTGACCAAAGTAACTGGTTTGAACTTCTAAGTCGGCATTAGGTGGGGCATAAAACAAAAGCCGTTGTCCTGGAAAAATTACTCGCTCGAAATGCCAGTCGGGAATATTGACAATCTGAATCACTTGTAGTGAACTTATGGTGTTGATATAGCTATAGAGCAATTGGGAAGAGGTAGTGATTGGGCGTGAATTTGCCGATAGTGTCATCAGGTTCCACTCCTCGTAAAAGCTCTAGGGAATAATCTTCCTAACAAAGAACCCAAATGTTATTATCACTGGGTTCATCAGGACACGCACTCAATTCTCCAAAACAGCTGGAGAAAGGCGGCTTCACTAGCATCCTAACTGGCACAGGTTAGGTAATGTTTATTCTGAATTTAAGATTCATTCACACTTTGCTGCAAACAAGAGTAGATTGGTTTTGTTGAGGAGCAACGAACGATACAAAACTGTTCTATTAGCTAAGTTTGAATAGAAAGGCTCTCTTAAGCATCAAGAATGCATAAAAGAGAGACTCAGCACTTGCTACTCAACAACACTACATACTGACTATGATTTGCAAGGGTACGAGCGTTCACCGATGAACAGCTCGTTTAAACACATTATCCTTGGCGCGATCGCCTTTATCATGACTATCCTTGTCGCGGTAGCTGGCTACATTCTGGCTGGCTGGAGTTTACTCGACGCGATTTATATGTCAGTCATTACAATTTTTGGCGTTGGCTACGGTGAAGTAAAGCCGATAACTTCTCCACAACTGCGAGTCTTTACAATTTTAGTCATTGTTGCTGGCTACACTTCTGTTGTTTACATCGTGGGAGGCTTTGTTCAAATGGTGACAGAAGGCGAAATCAACAAAGCTCTTAACTCTAGACGCATGACCCGCGATATCAACACTCTAAAACAACACGTACTCATTTGTGGCTTTGGTCGCATTGGTCAGATTCTGGCACGACGTTTGGCTTCATCAAAACAGCCGTTTATTGTCATTGATAATAATGGCGATCGCATTGCTGAAGCGCAAGCTTCTGGATACTTAGTTCTTTGTGGTAATGCGACAGATGAGCGAGTCTTGAAATCAGCAGGTGTCGAACAGGCAAAGGCTCTAGCAACCGTGTTGCCTGATGATGCTGTCAATGTATTTATCACACTAACCGCTCGTGAGCTGAACCCAGCTTTGCTAATCTTGGCTCGTGGTGAGTTCCCTTCAACAGAGAAGAAGCTGAAACTAGCTGGTGCTAACCAAGTCGTGTTACCTGCTTCAATTGGTGCCGAACGCATGGCGCAAATGATCACTCATCCAGCCGCGATGGATTTTCTCAACCAAGATGATGGACGCCAGACGATAAATGAATTGCTAGCTGAGATTGATGTCCAGATGGATGAGTTAGTTATCTTGGGTGACTCTCCCTTAGTTGGTCAAACTATTAGTGATATTGAAGTGCGCGGTAAAGGTAGCTTTATCGTCGTTGCTTTGCGAAAGGGAGACGGCACAATGGTGATTCACCCCAAGCATGAAGTGCTGCTAGAGGCAGAGGATACTGTGATTGTTATGGGACACCGTGGTGATATTCCTCAATTTGCTAGGAATTATGTACTCAAACGCGGTCTCAGATATAGAGGTTCGCGAGTGTGATTGAGTTTTGTGATTAGTTATTGGTTGTTGGTGAGCTTGTTACTACACCCTCCACTAAAATTGTTTCTTAGGAGAGGGATTCTGATCGGCTAACTTATCGAGTCTTTCCCGAATCGATAAATCAATCAGCGATCGCACTAAAGTAACGAACGCAAGTGAGGATAAGGTAAAAGCAGCGATCGCCCAACCACTATAAGACCCTAACAGCAACACTGTACCCGATAGCAATGTAAATCCAGTTAAGCAAGCATAGATTAGGCTTTTAACAGCAAGGTTAATCCGTTTGAGGGCGCGATCGCTTTCTCTCGAACGGGTACGTACTTCTAACTCACTCTGTTCAATCCGTGCTTCCAATCGTCGAATTAAGACTTCATTAGCGTTAGGCTGTCGCAATTTATATTTGATGAAATTCCGCGCTTGCCTTGCCAGTTCTCCTACAACATTGCCCTGCCCTCTGGAAACTGTAAGGCTTTTAATAAAAGGCTTACTAGCAGCGACTAAGTTATATTCTGGGTCTAGGGTACGAGCAATCCCATCCAGGGTTGTTAAAGCCTTTAAAATAAAGGTCATCTGTGCGGGTAAGCGAAACGGTTGCTGCTCAAACATCAAGTAGATGTCGCTACGCATTTGGTCAAAAGACTGCAAATCTATTGGCTTTTCAGTAAATCTCTCTAAAATAAAGTCTACTAATCGTCTGACTGGGGTCATGTCCGCCACGGGTTCAAGTAATCCCATGTAAGTCAGGGTATTCACAACCTCATCAGTGTCCTTTCTGAGAACAGCAAAAAATGTCTTGATCATCTGGTCTTTGGCAATCGGCTTTACCTCTGCCATCGTCCCAAAATCATAGAAAATCAACTTGCTATCTTGGCTAACTGCCATATTGCCGGGATGAGGGTCAGATTGAAAAAAGCCATCTTGTAATAACTGCTTGAGGTAAGCACAAATTCCAAGCTGAATAATTTCTTTGGCGTTGATACCACAAGCTTCTAAGGTTTGGCGGTCATCAATTTTGATGCCTGGTAGGTATTCGAGTGTCAATACTCTTTTCGTGGTGTACCGCCAGTAGACTGTTGGGACAGCAATCCGAGGATAGTCACGAAAATGTTCGGCAAAACGATCAGCATTTTTACCTTCATGAAGGTAGTCAATTTCTTGGTAGAGAAGGTTAAAAAACTCGTGGTAAATCGCTTCTAAATCGTACTTTGTTATCCCTGGTACATATCGATTAGAAAAGCGCACCAGCCGATGGAGAACTTCAAAATCTAAATTGAATAGCCTTTCTAATCCTGGACGCTGCACTTTAACGACGACATCTTCCCCAGTGTGCAGTCGTGCTTTATGGACTTGCCCTAAGCTGGCAGCCGCCAGAGGAAAGCGATCAAAATCTCGATACAAGGCATGAATCGAGTTACCGAGTTCGGATTCAATAATTGCGATCGCTTCTGTTGCACTAAATTCAGGTACCCTATCCTGCAATTGCCCCAAAGCTTGCACGTACTCTAAGGGCAACAAATCAGCGCGAGTCGATAGGGCTTGACCAATCTTAATAAATGTTGGCCCTAAATCGAGGAGAGTGCCAACTAGCCACTGAGCACGACGATTTCTGTGCTTGGGGGAGTTGTTAGCAACAACCTTGTCCCACCATAAATAAAACATCAATCTTGCTGCCGAACCAAAAATGTCGATCTGGCGTGCCAGTGGAGAGTATTTAGGTCGTTGCCAACGGAGTGGCTTAGGTGCGGCAGTTGTTGTGAGCATACTGTTGGAATTTTAAGTCTTTATCCCAGAGTTCTTCCAACAAGTAGTCGGCTATGGTTGCTGTAGCTATCGGTAACTAGATTTTCTTATACTGATTAACTACTGATTTGGACTTTAATGTTGTTGAAACTGGGGTAAGGTAACGGTAAACGAGATAATCGAAGTTTGTGAATCTTCAGATGGACAGCTAGAGACATCAATCGTGCCATTAAGATGCTGTACCAAGCACTTTACCAAAGCCAAGCCCAGACCAGTGCCTTGAACAGCTTTTTGCGTAACCCCTTGACCGCGACGAAACTTATCAAATATATGTTTCAGATCTGTTTCTTGGATACCCGTACCAGTATTGGATAAGGTGAGAACAACTTGATTCCCTGATTGCTGGGCTTGCTGAGTGACCTGCAAACAAACCTTTGTGTCTGGATCGGAATACTTGCCAGCATTCGTCAAGAGTTCCAGCAGAATGCGGTTCAGGCTGTCGGGGTCGGTGTTGAGCATCAGCGAGGGTGCTGGAGACTCTACACTCAAGGTTAACCTCTTACCTACCCATTTCTGCTCAAATGACTCAGCCATTTCTTTGATCATCAACATCAGGTCAATCTTTTGCGGCTGGAGGTGGGATTGGTCAGATTCCAGTCGCTGTAAACTGAGTAAGTCGTTGATCAGGTCAATTTCTTTATTACACTCCTGCTCTAGGATAGATAGGTACTTTTGACGACGCTCTAAAGGGAGTTCCGGTTGACGCAGCATCCGAATTGCCAGACTCATCGTTGTTAGAGGAGTTCGCAATTCATGACTCATGCTACTCATGAATTCTTCTTTGAGTTGATTTAACTGCTGTAGCTGGTCAATCTGCCTACGTGTTTTTTCATACAATTTCGCTTGTACTTCCAAACTCCGTTGCAGTTGGGCAGTGCGATCGTCAACTAAAGATTGTACTTGCCGTAGAGTTTGATTTTGAATCAGAGTAGTACTCACTTGAGTACTGACCCACTTGACTAACTCTATTTCATTGGTGTGCCAGGAGCGAGGCTGGTGATGCTGCAATACTAGAAACCCTAACACCGTAAATGTGTCACTGTGTATCCCGACTAGGGGCACGATGAGGACAGATCCCTGCATTGTTTGGTCAAAGATTAAGCGATCGCTATTCCCCTCGCCATCAGGAACATGGTGTTGAGTGCCAATGACTAGCGGTTCAGGAGCATTTCTAAAAGCTTGTTGGCATAGGGAAGATTCGGAAAGCCAGAAGGATTGGTTTAAGAGTGTAGTACGGCTTTCGGTTATTGGTGTAGCTTGGCTGGTTGTGTCCTGTTCCTCTGACCACTCACAAGTTACCGTTACCTCAGTTTTTGGCAGCTTCTTGGAAGGTCGGTGTTTAAAGAGTGGATCGGTGTACTTCAACAATAGGAGCAAGCCGTGACTAACATTAAGCGCTTGTGCTGTACCTCTGATCGCGATTTTGAAGATATCTTCAAGATTAAAATCGCTACGAACTGCCACACTCAACTGATTGAGCAGGGTTTGGTGTTGAGTTGCTGTCTGCACCTGCTGAGTTAGTTGGGCTTGAGAAATCGCGACAGCTACCGATTCTGAAACGACTCCTAGTAGTTCTTTCTCTTGTGTAGTCCATTGGTGCGGTTGCGATCGCCCTAAAACAATTACTCCATTGGCAACTGCCTGAAATTCGGTGTAGTTCCTCATCACTGCCCTACACGCTAGCGCTTGTGAGTACCAGCTAAAGGCTTGATCAACTTCTGATGACTGAAGATCTGCGATCGCCCGAAGATTTACATCACCTAAATCTTCTACTCGCCCTTGATGTTGCAACAACTTCGCTTGGTACTTAGGTTCATGAATTAAGTGATTATCAGAAAACCATGCACCCGTTTGGGTTGTCATTGCTCGGTTAACCCCCGCCACAATTAAGCAAACATCTACCTGAAAAATCTCTCCTACAGCCTTAGCTGTTCTCGCTAACAAGGTTTGCGAATCTCGACTTGTAAGGATGATTTGAGTAACTTCTTGCCCGATTCGATTAGATTCTTCCGGGTGCTGCATAAGTGAACCTTTCTGCTCCTGCATGAAAACTGGTTCAACGATGTCGGACAGACCTGAAGTCAAAGGATTTACCATTGGGGCTGCGTTATTGAAGCGGCTCTTAGAGAGCATTGCGCTTTCTATATCCATGACGCTTGTTGCACAACTTAATATTAGCGGAGCTTGTTTAGGGATTAATAGAAAGCCAGTATCAAACTACAGGATTCACTTCCTACAAAGCGCTAGTACTATGACTAGCCGTCAACGTTCTAGTTAACGTTTTGTAAAAGCTCACTCTACTCTCTTCATCCCCCGATTGGTCAGACCGACTGTCAAAGCAGTAATCTTGCCAACATTATTGTTCCCAGTTTTATCCCCCTTTTACCAAAACACTAAACTTTTTTCTGTAGCAACGGACAACTCACTACTGTTTGTATAGCCTGTTCTCGTCTGCGTTCTGGATAGTGCTTTCGTTGACAGCTATTACTTAGCTAAGAACGCCTCTGTATGGCTTGTTTTTGTGCCGCCTCACTATTCTTGCGGTAGAGTTTCATCCGATCTTGAGCCGTCTTGTAGCGCTGGTCATTCGGTTTCACTGCTCCCATTAAATCTGAAGCTCGCTCCCACTTTGCTGCCAAATCTAACCACTGAGCAGAAGTCTTGACCGTTTGACCCGCAACAGATGCCTGCTCTGCCAGTCGTACCGCCTCAACAAATGGATCGGTTATGGAGGAGGCTGGTGTCAGTGAGGACTCGCCTGTTGAATTTTGTGATTGGGTTGTTATCTTGACAGCCACTTTTGAGCCTAGCCAATCATAGAGGAACCAACCCCCTACGATCAAAAGCAAAGTCAAGCCAACACCGTTCAGAATGCCACGTTGGTATCGCCTGTTGTGTCTATGGTTATGGGAAGAGGCATTCGTGAAACTCGGCGTTTTCCTCGGTACTGTTTGTTGATCTTTAATGCCTTGGGCGATTCGCTTGAAGAGGTTCGGCTTGGCAAGAATTATTTCTTCAGACCAAAGTAACTGATCTTCTGGGTCGCGCATTATTTCTTCTAGCCAAAGCAACTGTTGTTCTCGCACAATTCGGCTGTTGATTCTGACACGGCGAATATTACGCGGTGCAATGCCTTCAAGAATCTGCCGGATTTGCGCGATTAGTGCAGACGGCTCTAACTGCTCTTTACTGGCTGCTTCACATAACAGTTGTAAGACACCATCAGCAAAAACAGCTCTAGTTCTGACACCAACGTCCGCTAGCTGTTCATTCAGCGTTTGAATAATTGCCGCCACACTACCCTGGCGAGCTTGTCTAGCGATGTCATCCATCGGATGATGTATTTTTCTTTGAGCCATGGATTTGTAGTTATGGCTGACTTTCCTAACTTAGAGTATCAGCGTTTTGTACAATCTCCTCCTGAGTGACGTTTTTTAATCTTCTAGTGTAGAGCCTTATAGAAGTTTACAATTAGCTTAGATATCTTAGAAGAGAGTAAATAAGAGGGTTTTCATGCTGCTCAAGTCCACTACCCGACACATTCGCATCTATACAGCTACCGTTGAAAACAACGAGATGGTTGAAAGCGACAAGGTTCTCACGTTAGATATTGACCCAGACAACGAATTCAACTGGAACGAAGACGCTCTGCAAAAGATGTATCGCAAGTTCGATGAACTCGTTGAGTCCTATAGTGGGTCAGATCTGACAGAGTATAATCTTCGGCGTATCGGTTCTGACCTCGAACACTTTTTGCGATCGCTTTTGCAGAGCGGTCAAATTAGCTATAACCTTGAGAGTCGGGTTCTCAACTACAGCATGGGACTACCACAAGTAGCTCCTCAAGAGCAGTGATTAAATCCCCTAGCGCCAAGTACGATTTCCTTCTTCATCCGTGCGGGCTTGGCGAATCACATCAGAAATTTCTTCAGCATCCTTAACGTGGTGTAGAGCCTCCTCATGCCCATCTGGGGGTTCTTGAACCACAAAATAGGTGGGAACTTTAACGTGGTCACCTGTAATGTCAGGGGCATCAACAGCAATCTGCTTTGCTTTTTCTTCAACAGTTTGAGCCTCTGGGTCGATTTTATCGCCGGGATTAACAACATCAAGCTGATCAGGCTTGTCAGGCTTTTCTTGAGAAGCGCCTGCGTTATGACCTTCTTGATCGACCTTATTGTCAGGATTAGTAATATTAGTTTCTTTGATTGCTTCTGGCTGACTCATAAAAACTCCTAGCGTTTTTAACACTTGCTATTCTTAGCCTGATAGTAGAAAAAAAAGCTAATCCGTACATCTTTCTGTGGTGGTAAGTGGTGTTTATCCAAAAAGGTCAAGCCCTCTTGCCTATGCAGCGATTACTGACTGCGGGATTCAGAAATAGAAAGGGTGGCTGTTTTATACATTTACTCGGATTACGGCTTAAAGCTTTTAGGGTATAATAATCGCGTTCTATAGTTGTTAGTTCTAGCTCGGCATCGGAGGACGATTTATTAACGGGTGACTCGATATTTATCAGCCCGCTTTTGATTCAAAAATTGCTTCAGTGCTGTGCGACGATTCTCTAAAAAACGACTCCAAAAACCTGGGAGAAAATCATCCATTGTTTGCGCGAGTGCCCACGCCTCTAAATTGATTAGTTTATAACGCTGGTCTTGGGAGTGCTTTATCTCAGCAAGCAGCTTCCTAATCTCTAGGCTGGCAGGTGAATTGAGGTCTTGGAAGGTTTGACCCGTTGAAGCGTCAAGCTCAAGCTTAGACATGATGATTTTGCTATAAGGGCAACTTATCGACAAATTCAATTTTGTCCGAGTCTACCTAATCTAGATTTTCCGTAATGTAAATTATTGATAAGTTGATTGTGGAGAGGTGAGTTGTTTTTAATCTAAAACCTCAACACTACTTTCTAAAAAATTAGGTAATTCCTTCCCTAGTACACTAAACAACAACGAGTTGCTTTTATCTTGTCTACACAAAAACCTTTAAGTCCGTGGAACTACAAGCCTTGGTGGTGTCAGCCTTGGTCAATCTTGCTGACTGGCGCACTAATCATTATCAGCAGTTGGCTAGTGCTAACAAGTGTTTGGGTAACAATTCTCATTTCTACTCCGATTCTGGTTTGGTGGACTTACTTTTTGTTCCTTTGGCCTAAGCTAATGAAGGACAGTGGCTTATTAGAGAATTATCAACAATCCAGCCAAGACTCTCTACCTTAAGTAGGAGATTCTTGAACAGTGTCTCAACTTGTCCTTAAGTCAGGCGCTAAAATCTGTAATCAATACGCTTGCACAAGATACTTGAGGAAGGGGAGCAATTCCCTAATCAAAGGCAAGTGCGATTAGTAGCCAAATTGTCATCGGCTGAATGTAGCGAAAAATTTTCATGGAAAATCCTGCGGCAACGCTCCACTGCTCTAACACCCGCTGTCAGGCTTCTAACCCTCAGAGCAACAAGTTCTGCCAAAATTGTCGCACGCCACTGCTCAGACGTTACTTGTGGGCAATTGGTCAGGCAATAGACTCCTATAAACCTGGAGAGGTGATTGCAGAGCGCTATCTACTGGTAGCTCAACGGATTCTTTTGGATACTAAGCCTGGAATGCCTCCGGAGACACCACAGGATTTTCCTCAAGGGATTATGTCCTATCTCAGGCTTTCTCCATATGGGCTACACGTTCCTAAAGTTTATGGGTGCGTCACGTCGATGCAGCAAGGTCGTACTCCTGTAATCTGGTTACTAGAAGACGGGCCGATTTATGAGAGTGGCATCTTTCGAGGTACGCAAACGTCTGACACTGAAGGACAGTTGTTACCAGAACTGGGAAGCGTCTGGAAAGGTACGCCAGCGATACGCCAACTCAACTGGCTATGGCAGTTAGCCACGTTGTGGCAACCCTTGAGTAGTGAGGGCGTTGCTTCTAGCTTGTTGAAACCCTCACTTCTACGGGTCGAAGGCTCAATTATCCGCTTTTTAGAGTTGTACCCTGACACGAAGCAAGCACCAACACTCCAGCAACTCGGTCAACTGTGGCTACAACTCCTGCCTGGAGCAGATCCACTCATTAGTCGTTTCTTTCAAACACTCTGTAACCAGTTGCAAGATAAGCAAATTCGTGACTCAGAGGAGTTAGTAAGACTATTGGATCAGGCACTCCAAGACTGTGGGCGATCGCAATCACGCACGTATCAGATTTTCACACGTACCGATACTGGCCCTAGCCGTTCCCAAAATGAAGATGCTTGTTACCCACCTGCTGCCCAGTTAATCAGCGCCTCCAATAACTCAAGTGCTTTAGCGATTGTCTGTGATGGCATTGGCGGACATGAAGGCGGTGAAGTAGCCTCTCATTTAGCAATTGATACACTTCGCCAGCAGATAGAAAAACTAACGTTAAACCCAAACAACTGGAACCCAACAACGTTGACGTTGGAGTTAGAACGGGCTGCCTGCGCCGCCAATGACGCAATCAGCTCAAAAAACGACAGCGAACACCGCTCTGACCGTCAACGGATGGGTACAACGCTGGTCATGTCTCAAAGCTATGCCCATGAAATCTACATTACTCATGTTGGAGATAGCCGAGTCTATTGGGTGACTCGCTATAACTGTCACCAAGTTACTGTCGATGACGATTTAGCCTCTCGCGAGGTGCGACTAGGCTACAACGTTTACCGAGGAGCTGTACAACAGCCATCCTCCGGTTCTCTGGTACAAGCATTGGGTATGGCACCCTCCACAACACTTCATCCAACTGTACAGCGTTTTGTTGTGGATGAAGACTGTGTGTTTCTGCTGTGTTCCGATGGACTGAGTGATAATGACCGGGTTGAGCAATATTGGCATACAGAAATCTTGCCGATTCTTTCCGGTCACGTCGATTTGCCAACAGCAGGAGCGCGACTCATTGAAATTGCTAATACTCAAAATGGGCATGACAATGCCACGATCGCGTTAGTTCACTGCAAAGTATCACCTTTGGGGGGAAGCAGCCAAACCGCCGTCTCATTGCCACAACTAGAAGCACCAACATCTTCAGCAAGAGTGCCAACCACCGTAGCTAGTGCAACTCCTTCCCAAATGAAAACGCAACAGTTGCCGTCAAAAGCTAGAACACGGCATCCTTGGGGGTTATTACTTGGAATCATTGTCTTACTCGGACTAGGCGGTGCGTTAGCTTATGTATTAATCCCACACGGCTGGGTGGCTTCGTTACTTGGTGAAGGCTCCCAACCCAGTACCACACCCCCGTCAGCTAGTCCCTCCCCAACAGTAAGCCCAACACCAAGCGCTTCAGCGGTTTCTACCTTGGAGCCTTCAGCCGTAATTCAAGTCACCAGTTCAACGATCAAAAGGGCTGAGGGTGGGAATACTCCGCTTTTACTACGACAGGGACTGCCACCTCAAGACCAATTGATCGTTGGTGTCGTCCCTGCTGGTAGCGTTTTGCAGGTTGTCACCCCATCGCTAGATCAACAGCAACGTTGGCTACAGTTGAAGGTTTGCTCTCCTGGTAGCCGTTCTAGCGCTCAACAACCTACTCCAACCAAAACCCCTCCTACAAGTCCTCAAACTTTAGTCAGACAATCCCCAACTGCCTCTAACCCTAAGCCAACTTCCGTGGTTTATCGTCCAGTAGAACGAGGAGATGGCGGCTGGATTCGAGAGTCAGATATTTTACAGAATATCAATCAAAGTTTCACACCAACCTCTGCTCAAACTAGTACCTGTGTTGATCCAAGTCCTTCTGTCTCCCCTCCCTCTACACCAGTACCGACTCAAGCGCCCTAATTGTTACTGGGGTTGAGTACTAGCTCAAGAAGCCTAGATCCAGGAACGGAACCACATTCGGAATTGATAATCTTGAACAGATAAAGGAAGACCTAAGTAGATAGGTAACCAAAACATAAACGCTAGCAAGACTAAAAAAATTACAGTAGCACCAGCACTTTTATAATCAGTCTTGTCACTGTGTAACCAAAGATCTACTAGCCAAGCCAGCGCTAACCCCGAAAATACTGATGCTCCCATGTAGTGGTAAAGAAATGTACAGCGAGTTACCCTCACCCAAGGGAGCAAGTTTGCCAACCAGGTAAGCACTAGATAGAGCGCCATCCAAGTATAAGGAGTTGGCGAAGATTTCCAGCCAACTCCTTCTAGAAAGCGCAAGGCTAACATCAACAGCAGCAAGAAAATTGCCGCCGTCGATAGCCACCACAGGAAAGGATTACCCATTGCATGGACATCATAGATTACTTGACCTGCACCTTTTGGTAAGGGTGGGTAAGCTGGCACTTGCTCAGCCGTGCTACGAGCCGTTTGATAGAAATATGCCACTGGGCGCCACATCAAGAGCCAGCTATACCATTTAGAACAATAAGGATGTACCTCAGGTCCACTGCCAATTTTTTCGTGGAATGTAAGGATGTCATACTGTGCTTGCCAGAAGCCCGGTGTTGGATTCATCTGCAAGTGAGGAATCCAGAGGAAACTGTAGGTTAGAACTGGGATGATTGCGAAATTCCAAGCAATATGAAAAACGTTCAACTGAGTCAGATTTTGTAGCGGCGTTTGGGATTTTGTTGTTCTCACCTCTGAATCTTTAGTGCCGAAGATCGAGCAAACCCGCCTCATTAGCCACGCTGCTATCCAAACGAGATAAACCCCCAGCAGGAACCACAAACCGTTCCATTTGATACAAGCAGATGCCCCAAAAAATATACCTGATAAGGCAAGTGTTCTCCAACGTTTCTGCTTTGGCTGGTTCAGTGCGATGAGAAAATACAACTGACCGAGTAACCCCAGGATGACTAGATAGACATTATTTAGGGCATAGCGGGACTCGACTAAGAATAAACCATCAGCGGCAGCAAAGAGAGCAGCTATAAAGGCATAACTACGACGGTGATTAAGCTGATAGGCAATAGCAGCAACAACTAGGGGAATAGAGGAGCCAGTTAGGGCATTGAACCAACGGTAACTCCAGGTGGAACGAATTGAACCTGTCAAGCCGTTAACTGTATCCTGTCCAATAGGAAGGTGAGAGCCAATCCAAATCCCGATCGCAATGAAGTATTGGCTCAAGGGGGGATGAGCGTTGAAAAACTTTGTCCCGGTTAGATAGTTGTTAGAAAACTTCGCGTAATAAACTTCGTCAAATACCAGGGCATTAAATCTACCCAGTCCCCAAAAGCGTAGGGCAACCGAAGTAATAAAGATTCCTGTCATGCCGATGCTAAACCAGGGGACAGACAAGTTAGATAGCTTTTTAGACAAAGTCATAAAACCACGCTCCATAGCTCAAAAGCTTTTTGGGAACTGTGTCGCATCATTCCAAAACGTTACCTACTTAGACTTTAGTCTAGGGGCAGTATATGTAGGACTAGAGGCATGAGTAATAGTGAAGCTAATGAATTGGGGCATCATGGCATAGAGTCAAGTCCTGAACCGTCGCCTCAACCGGAACCGACGGGGTGGCAGGGAGCGATCGCACGGTATTTTAAATTTCAGGAGTACCGGACGAATATCCGCACAGAGGTGCTGGCAGGTATTACCACCTTTATGACAATGGCATATATTTTGGTGGTCAATCCAGGGATTTTGTCCGATGCGATTTTTCTCCAACAGTCAGGCGATTTGTTCAATGAATTAGTTATTGCAACAGCGATCGCAAGTGCGATTGCTACTTTAACAATGGGCTTATTGGCAAATTACCCGTTTGCCCTAGCCCCTGGTTTGGGGTTGAATGCCTTTTTTACCTATTCAGTCGTTTTAGGACTGGGTATCGAGTGGCGTACTGCCCTCACGGCTATCTTACTTGAAGGGCTAATTTTTATTGCCCTTACCTTGTTTAACATTCGCAGCCTTCTTGTTACAGCCATTCCAGAGTGCCTCAAACAAGCGACAGCCGCAGGAATTGGCTTTTTCATTGCCTACATCGCCTTAGCTGGCGACCCAGCCACGGGTGGTGCTGGCATTATTGTCGCTGACGAGGCAACAAAGACAAGCTTGGGTGATTTAGGTCAGCCAACAACCTTAATGGCGATCGCAGGTATTTTGATTACATCAGCCTTTGTGGCGAGACGCATTAAAGGCGCATTGCTTTGGGGCATTCTCGCTACGGCATTACTGGGATGGATTCTTGGCATCGCTGACTGGCCCAAGGGCATTTTTGGCTTACCACAATGGCCAGGAGATTTGCTAGGTCAAGCCATTGTTGGGTTAGGACAACTGGGTCAGACCAACTTGTTAGATTTCATCGCCGTGATGTTCGTCTTTCTATTTGTTGATTTGTTTGACACGATTGGCACCCTGGCAGGTGTCGGTACCCAGGCGGGATATATCGATGAAAATGGCGAACTGCCTCGTGCGAGTCAAGCGTTGATGGCAGATGCTGTTGGGACGACGGCGGGAGCCGTTTTGGGGACTTCAACGGTTACAACGTTTATTGAGTCGGCTTCTGGTGTTTCTGAAGGAGGACGTACTGGCTTTACGGCAGTAGTTGTTGCTGGCTTATTTACCCTGTCGATATTTTTCATTCCCTTACTGTCCGCTATTCCCGCCTTCGCAACGGCACCGACATTGGTGATTGTTGGTGTATTAATGGCGGGTAATGTCAGAGGGATTCACTGGGATGACCCGGCGGAGTCGATTCCTTCATTTTTGACTATCCTGATGATGCCGTTGACCTTCTCGATTGCCGAGGGTTTAGCGGCTGGTTTCATTACCTACCCTCTAATCAAGACCTTTCAAGGCAAAGTGCATGAGACATCGCCAGCAGTGTGGATTATGGCTGGCATTTTTGTTCTACGCTTTGTGATGATGGCGCTAAAAATTGGCGGCTGATACTATTTGGGATGAGAACGAAGCTGTTGCCAAGGGTGAGGTCAGTTCAAGATACAACCATGTCCACAAATAGGGATAAGGAATACAAATGGACATCAAAGTCATGAGCTTTAATTTGCGCTATGACAAGCCTGACCCTGGTGACAACGCTTGGACAGTCCGGAAAAAGGCAGTGGCGAGGCTCATTACTCACCATGCACCGGATGTTGTTGGTACTCAGGAAGGTCAGGCGCATCAACTACTAGACTTGCATCGATTGCTACCGGATTACCAGAGTGTAGGAAGCGATCGCCTTGGCACAGGAGCAGGTGAGCATTGTGCTATCTTCTACAATACTCAGCGACTGCGGTGTCTTGCGAGTGGTGACTTTTTCTTAAGCGAAACTCCAGAAATCCCTGGTAGTATGAGTCTCCACTGGGGTAATTCTTTGCCGCGTATGGCGACTTGGGCTGTATTTGCCGTTGTGGATGAGCAGCAAACTATTACAGTTTTTAACACTCATCTCGACTATGAAAGCGCGAAAGCGCAAGAATTGAGTGCAAAGTTGATAAGCGATCGCGCTTGTTCCCTGCTGCAAGCCAATCGCTTAAGTCACCTCAATCTACCTGAGTCTTATCTATTCATCACGGGTGACTTTAACGCCGAGCCTGGAACAACAGCCCGAAAAGCACTAGAGCGTCCTTTGCTCAATCATATAACCCTCCACGATGCCTTTGCTGGTGTTGAATTAGAACATCAGCAGAGTTTCCACGACTTTACAGGAAAAGGCTTTGTTGCCCTTGATACGATTTACTATGACGGACGTATCAGGCTTCGGAACGTGGAGTTAGACACAGGGCAATGGGAAGGAGTTTTGCCTTCCGATCACTTTCCTGTAATCGCCGACTTTGTCTCTCCTGTTGAGTGAAAAAAGCACAGCACTTGCTTCTATCGGCAAAATCTGGTTTATTTTTTGTAACAGTTTATGCAGTAAGTCGCTTTTGTACGTTCCATAATCTCAAGAACTTTACACTCTGATCGTGCAACCTTTATGAAAAAATCTTTTGCTATCGCTGCCATCCTCTCCACAGCCTGCCTGTTTGCTTCAGTCAATCCGGCTAGCGCTGGCCCCTGCCTGTTTGGCAAAGATAAGGGTATAACTCCGAGGAATGAAGACTCTCTAACTTCCCCCGCTACACAGTTGGACACAAATCAAGTGAATGCCAGTGACAATAATCTGGGAATTCTCGGTATTGGCATGGCGGCAGTAGCGGGCTTATTTGGTGCTGGCATAGTTTACAAAGTACGCCGTGCTGGTCAAGAAGCGGATACGGCGCTTGCTGAAATTCCTCAAGAAGAATTCTTAAACGCGATCTCTTTCCCAATTTCAGTTCCGTCAGATGCACTTATTGCCTCCATTTCAGAGCAAGATACAGTTGACTCTACGGCTGAGAAAGATTTGACTTTAGTCGGTTAGTCACTCAACGCTTGCGAAAAGCTCTATAACAACTAAGAAATTCACTTAGTCTTGACGGCTGCCACAGCGAGTATTTTGTGAAGGGGTGGACGTAAGGGTACTGATAGAATCAAGACCTTACGTCCACCCTCCCACGGTTTCCTGATTACTTCAAAGCTTACTCACAAGCTGCATCAGCTTTTTTCAGTTCACTCTTCGATTCGTAGTAAACTACAGCGCCTTTGTCTCGGACAAAATGGCAACTGCGCCAAGAACGAAGGAAAGCCTTGAAGATAGAATCGTCAGACTTCCGGTAGTAGTCTCCCAAAATTGGTTTGATTGCCTCTGTCGCTGTTTTTAGATGGTAATGAGGCATATTGAGGAATATGTGGTGAGCGACATGAGTACCGATGTTATGGTGAATCTCATTGATGAAGCCATAGCTGCGGTCAACGGTAGATAGCGCTCCTTTGAGGAAGTACCAATCTTTGCCACGATACCAGGGGATGTCTGATTCTGTGTGGTGCAAAAAGGTTACCAAGTCAAGCCAGACCACAAAAACAACATAAGGACCGAGGTAGTACTTCAACAGAAATAGCCAGCCGTATTGATAAGTCAGCAAGCCCAAAAAGCCGATCATCAAAGACCATAGGATAGTGCTTGTTATTACATCCCACTTTTCAGAAGGGCGAAACAGCGGACTACTGGGGTTAAAGTGAGAGCCTGTTTCCCTTGCCGGAGAACGCTTAAACAGATACAAGGGATAGACGAATAGTAATACCTCGAAGCGTAAGAGCTTTTCCCACCAACGCATACTGCGATACTTGGTTTCGGTGACGGGGTACCAGCTTTCATCGGTGTCGATGTTCCCTGTGTTTTGATGATGGGTTCTGTGACTGATGCGCCAACCGTGGTAGGGAACAAGAATGGGTGTGTGAGCCAGATGCCCAATCAGATTATTTAGCCATTTCTTCTTGGAAAAAGAACCATGTCCGCAGTCGTGTCCAACGACAAATAGTGCCCAAAACATTGTTCCCTGCATTAGCCAGAACACAGGCAAGAACCACCAAGAATCAAAAAAAAAGGCTACCCCATAGAGGGAACCAATAATCGAGATATCGAGAAAAAAGTAAGACAGTGATTTCCAGGGTGATGGCTCGAAGCAATAAGCCGGAATAGCTGATTTTAGTTCTTGTAGGGTGAAGGGAAGCTCTGAGCGTCCATTATTCAATGATTCCTTTTCAGAAGGAATGTTTAACTCAATGAGATTTGATTGCACGCAGTTTTTCTTTCGACTTTAGTTGTAAGCACTGGGGATCATTCTATCCTCCAAAAGTAAATGTGCAATCAAAGCAGCTCTTAATTCATAAATAAAATTATTTATCTGTATTGTTAGATACTTTTTGTTGTAAATCCTCATAAGTACCGCAGCCATGCGAAAAATGCATTGCCTATTGCAATCTGAAAACTAATCTGAAGGTGAGCAAGAGCGATCGCACTCTCTGTGATGACATCCCCACCCAAAAGCAGAGGCTTGCTTGTGCGATCGCCTAACCCAAAACAATAGACTTGCTTTTGAACAGCAGAACTGAAGAGTGAAGGTTTTGCGATCGCTACTGCCTCTGTCCCCAATCAATTCTTTGTCGCAAGCTTCAATTAAATTTTTCCTTCCGCTTCTGCCCTCTCCAATCCCTCTCGAATTAACCTCTGGGCTGTTTTCCCCTCAGAGCGATCCTCTGCTTCGGCGAGCTTTTTCAACTTCTCACTCTCATCTTCTGCCAAAGGCACATTCAGCCGCCGGACAACTTCTTTGTTTTTACTTGACCCTTTTTGGCTCATTATGGTTGAATAATAATCAATATGGTTTTATTAAACCATATGTCAGAAGCCAGCGCCCATCCCAACCAAAAGATCTGCGCTGGCTCTGGCTCCAAACTCAATGGAGATACGTTAATTATGCCTTACAGAGATTGTTTGAATCGGTGGTTAGTCGTTCGTCTGCTTCCTAATATGCAGCGAAAAGTCGTTGCTCGTTGTCGTACATAATCTGATGCCGATGGTCATTTGCAGATTCTTCGTCGCTTAATCCCTAACGCGAAGTTTGCGATTATGTTTGACTCGGATTTGAAACCAGATTGTCAGCCCTAATTTGGTTGCAACAAAAAACGCCTCCCTAAGGAGGCGCTTCTTAATAAGCTAGATGCTAAGAATTAGCCATTGATAACTGGAGCTGTCAGAGCAACCGGAGTTGCTTCACCAGCCGCCAAGTCGAGAGGGAAGTTGTGAGCATTGCGCTCGTGCATCACTTCCATACCCAGGTTGGCGCGGTTCAACACATCAGCCCAGGTGCCAATCACACGACCCTGTGAGTCAATGACCGACTGGTTGAAGTTGAAACCGTTCAGGTTGAACGCCATCGTGCTGATACCCAACGCGGTGAACCAGATACCGATGACAGGCCAAGCCGCGAGGAAGAAGTGCAAGCTACGGCTGTTGTTGAATGAAGCGTATTGGAAGATGAGACGACCGAAGTAGCCGTGAGCCGCAACGATGTTGTAGGTCTCTTCTTCTTGTCCAAACTTGTAACCGTAGTTCTGTGATTCGGTTTCGGTTGTTTCACGTACCAGTGAAGAAGTCACGAGTGAACCGTGCATTGCACTGAAGAGTGAACCACCGAACACACCAGCTACACCAAGTTGGTGGAAGGGGTGCATCAAGATGTTGTGCTCAGCCTGGAACACGAACATGAAGTTGAATGTTCCACTGATTCCCAAGGGCATTCCATCAGAGAAGGAACCTTGTCCGATTGGGTAGATGAGGAATACAGCAGTCGCAGCAGCAACAGGTGCACTGTATGCTACGGCAATCCAAGGACGCATTCCTAAGCGGTAGGAAAGTTCCCACTCACGTCCCATGTAGCAGAATACGCCGATGAGGAAGTGGAAGATTACGAGCTGGTATGGACCACCGTTGTAGAGCCACTCGTCTAAGCTAGCGGCTTCCCAGATTGGGTAGAAGTGTAAGCCGATGGCGTTAGAAGAAGGAACTACTGCACCAGAGATGATGTTGTTTCCGTAGAGTAAGGAACCAGCAACAGGCTCGCGGATACCATCGATGTCTACTGGGGGAGCAGCGATGAAGGCGATGATGAAGCAGGTGGTGGCGGCTAAGAGGGTAGGAATCATCAACACGCCGAACCAGCCTACATAGAGGCGGTTGTCGGTGCTGGTTACCCAGTTGCAGAACCGTTCCCACACGGAGGCGCTTCTTTCGCGCTGTAATGTGGTTGTCATTTGGTTTATTATTGCTTGATTTGTTTTTTAGGTTAGGCAGACGTTTTTTGTCTGTCTGTAATTAGATTAAGCTTTTTATTAAATTTTGTAAATAGTTTGAGACAAATTTTTTAGATTGACCAGTAGTGATGACCCAACTTCAACCGATTATCCGCTTTTCAGGATTCGGTCAGCCTATCTGTACCTAGAGGTAGTAGCTTGTTGTCAGTTGCCGTGTAACCCTCGATTTGGGAAGGCGTAAAGCCAAAGTATTCAGTAGGAAATCGGGCAGCCAGATGCGGTAGCGTCCATAGCTCGACTTCTATAAACTTGTCGTTCAATCAGGGACTATGCCGCAATACTTCGGACAACTGCACACAACCAAACCGTCTTGGTCAACCATCGGAGCGATACAGGCAATACAACAAGATGATCGCCAGGTGCGCTTTCAGTGTGGTGAACCCAGCCTAACTATTAGTGTGCTTGCCCCGAACTTAGTTAGGGTACGAATGTCACCTAGTGGCACCTTTCTACCCCGTCGATCTTGGGCAGTAACACGGGCGGATGAACAATGGTCGCCTGTAACCTTTGAGGTACGAGAAACCGCAGAGGCTATAGAAATTGAAACGGAGCAACTACGGATTGTTGTCCAGCGTAACCCTTGCCGTATCCAGTGCTTTGACTCAGCCGGACAGCCCTTTGCCCAAGATGCTGACCCAGTAATGAGTTGGCGGGCTGGTGCAGTTGCGGCTTGGAAACGGATTGAAGCGGAGGAACACTTCTATGGCTTTGGGGAACGCACGGGGTTACTCGACAAGTTGTCTAAAGTTCAAACCAACTGGACGTTTGATGCACTCGATTACGACGTACTTACAGACAACATGTATCAAGCGATTCCCTTCTTCATGGCGTTGCGTCCGGGAGTTGGGTACGGGTTGTTCTTCAACACTACCTTTTGGAGTCAGTTTGATATTGGGGCCCAGCAGCCTGGTGTTTGGCGAATGGAAACACAGGGCAGTGAATTGGATTACTACATTATTTATGGTTCTGAACCTGCAAAGATTCTCAACACTTACACTCAACTCACAGGTCGAATGCCGTTGCCACCTCGGTGGGCACTAGGTTATCACCAATGTCGTTGGAGCTACGAGTCTCAGGATATCGTTCGCGAACTTGCCCGTGAATTTCGCGATCGCAGAATTCCCTGTGATGTCATCCATCTCGATATCGACTACATGGACGGGTATCGCGTCTTTACTTGGAGTTCTAAGCGTTTCGCTGATGCGCCGCAATTACTCCATGACCTGAGTCAGAAGGGTTTCAAGACAGTAACGATTATTGACCCAGGCGTTAAGTATGAGCCAGAAGCCGATTATCGAGTTTTTGATGAAGGGCTAGAAAAGGACTATTTTGTACGCAAAACAAATGGTCAGTTATTTCATGGCTATGTCTGGCCGGATAAAGCTGTCTTTCCCGATTTCTTGCGTCCTGAGGTACGGGATTGGTGGGGAAGTTTGCAAAAAAGCCTCACGAGTATCGGCGTAGCAGGAATTTGGAACGACATGAACGAGCCTGCACTTGATGATCGTCCCTTTGGTGACCCCGGTAATAAGATTTGGTTCCCTCCCGACTCTCCACAGGGACCTGCTGAAGAAGGTGCAACCCATGCTGAAACTCACAACTTGTATGGATTGACAATGGCACAAGCATCTTATCAAGGGCTTGAGCAGTTACGCCCTAAAGAACGTTCTTTTGTGCTGACGCGCTCCGGCTATGCGGGCATTCAACGTTGGTCAGCCGTATGGACTGGGGACAATCAAGCGCTCTGGGAACACCTGGAAATGTCGATACCGATGCTCTGTAACTTGGGTTTATCGGGTGTTGCCTTTGTTGGTGCTGATATCGGTGGATTTGCCGGGAATGCGACGGCTGAACTATTTGCCCGTTGGATGCAAGTGGGAATGCTTTACCCCTTAATGCGGGGACACTCGGCACTGAGTACCGCACAGCATGAACCTTGGGTATTTGGCGACAAGGCTGAGAAAATTTGCCGCGAGTACATCGAACTCCGTTATCGCTTGCTACCCTACCTCTACACTCTCTTCTGGGAATCCGCAACAACTGGGGCACCAGTTCTACGCCCTCTCCTCTATCACTTCCCCAATGACCCACAAACCTACACTCTCTCTGACCAGGTGATGCTAGGGGCTTCACTCATGGCAGCACCTATCTACCGTCCCGGCGTTGAACACCGTGCCGTGTACTTACCAGAAGGACGTTGGTACGACTGGTGGAGTCATGAAGCTTTTGAAGGTCCCACACAGATACTTGCCCACGCACCGCTTGAGCAGATGCCCTTGTATGTTCGGGCTGGCTCGATTATTCCGATGGCACCCGTGATGCAATATGTAGATGAGCGTCCCTTAGACCCATTAACAATTCGGGTGTGGAGAGGTACTGGCGAGTGGACGCTTTATGAAGATGACGGTCACACCTTTGAGTACAAAACAGGTGCTTGCTGCACAACAACCTACCGCATTCATTCAGAAGAGCAACAAACAATCGTCGAAATTGGAGCGCGAGAAGGTGAGTGGACACCGACTGCGCGTGAAACGGTTGTAGACCTCGTCGGTGTTGGTGAACAACGCTTCGTCGATGATGGCACAGCACGCCAGCTAACGTTCTCAACAAATTTAGACTGACGCAGTGATTGGAAAGGCAAGGAAGGGGAAGACTCAATGCTGTTCGGATAAAGCCGACCTAACCCCCCAACCCTCCTTCCCTGCTAGGGAAGGGGGGGAGTCCTGCTCTCCTCTCCTAAGAGAAGAGGGGTTGGGGGAGAGGTTAACCGAACAGTATTGGGGGAAGACTAGTCTGTCTTTGAGCTAGCGTATTTGTTACTCTTCCTCTCCACTCCACTCAATGCCTCATAACCTGGGACTGATGAACGTTTCTTCACAGGTTGCTAACTTAGGTTGGATACTCGCAGTACCAAAAGTTTTTGGCGTTGCATTCAAGATCAGCTAATCTAGCTGCATCGAACTAGAATTACGGCTTTGTCAAGCCACAGCAGGTGGGAGGTTGTTTGTGAGTCTAGGCAGATGGATTGGCTTACTTGCCTTTATCGTCTCCGTGTACATCTTGTGGGAAATTCGGCAGGTAGTGTTACTTATATTTGCCGCCGTCGTGCTTGCCAATGCCTTAAATATTTTGGTGAAACGATTCCATCAGTCGGGGATGAAGCGGGCTTTTGCTGTCCTGCTTGCGATTTTTCTCTTGATTGCAGTCTTTGTCGGCTTTTTCTTGGTAATTGTGCCGCCCTTTGCTTCTCAGTTTCAAGAGCTAAGTGAGTTAGTTCCCAAAGGGATACAACGATTCAGCAGTTGGTTTGAGATACTCCAAAGTCGGATTTCTCCTCAGTTGATGGAGTATATTCCGAATGTTGACCAACTGATTCAACAGTTACAGCCTTTAGCTAATCGATTGTTGGGTGGTGGCTTCACATTTTTCTCTAGTTCTTTGGGCTTCCTTGGTCAGTTTTTGCTGGTGCTAATTTTGACGTTGATGCTATTAGCTGACCCTACCCCTTATCGTAAAAGTTTTATACGACTTTTTCCCTCTTTTTATCGGCATAGAGTCGAAAATATATTAGATCAATGTGAGGTGGCTTTGCGGGGGTGGCTGATTGGTATTCTCTTCAATATGTTTGTCATTGCCTCGTTGAGTTTTGTTGGCTTGCTGATACTGAGAGTACCGTTAGCCTTAGCACAAGCCGCGTTAGCAGGTATTTTGACTTTTATTCCTAATATTGGACCGGCGTTAAGTGTTATACCGCCAATTGCGATCGCTTTACTTGAGACACCTTGGAAAGCGCTCGCGGTGTTGATTCTCTACGTGTTGATTCAACAAGTTGAGTCGAACTTGCTCACGCCTTATGTAATGGCACAACAGGTGTCACTATTACCTGCTGTAACGTTACTTGCTCAAGTATTTTTTGCGACTTTTTTCGGTTTCTTAGGCTTACTCCTAGCTCTGCCTTTAACTGTTGTTGCTCAGGTTTGGCTTAAGGAAGTAGTCATTAAAGATATTCTTGATCAATGGCAGGGTCACAAAAAAAAACAGACTGAATTAGTCATTGTTAATGATTCACCTGAGGCACATGAGTCTGATCAGGCAGCCCAAGAGAATATAGCCATTCACGATAAGCCAAGTGCTAATGATTTAGAGAGGAAATAGGGGATAAGTCAGCAAATCTACTGATAAGTAAGTTAGTGGAAATTAACAGTGTTGGTTGAGTGTGATTAAGGATTGGGGATTAAGGAACTTTACTTAGTCCTTGTCATCGTCCCTAGACAAATAACCTACCCCTAAAACTCTCCCCCTGCCTTTCCGGCTTCCCTGGCTTCCCCTGCCTTTTCTCTTCATCGCGATCGCTTTTCTTAAAAAAATAACTACGCACCAAGAAGCGCGGTAGCATAAATCCTGCTGCTTAAGCAGATTGCATCTACTAACAAGGAAAGTCTCATGAATTACAAAAATAAGCTGCTTCCATGGTGTATAATTCGCAACTTCCCTAATATGCACTCACAGCTCATCATTCGCTTTCGCCGCCGCAATGACGCTGAAGCCCATCTACAAATCCTCAGGGCGAACAATCCAAACGCTTCCTACGAAATCACGTTTGATGTGACACCAGAGCAATCGGACTGGACTATCCAGCAAGGACAACTTCAATTCCACCGGAATTTTGAGTTAAATAACCGATTTCATCAATCCACTCTTGTAAGGGCGCAGCATTTGGATAGCCAAACTTAGGATGTAGTCATAACTAGGCTGATGTGCATTCAAATTGCATTTTGCTCTTGACGGTTGGGTCAATCGGGGCTGGGGAGTGGCGATTAGGGATTAGGGATTGGGATGAATCAAAATGGGCTTGTGCCCGCTTGATTTGGAAAAATTCTTGACCTGCCGCCAGTCCCCAGAGACATGAAGGACGTTCCTCTCCACTTGATCTAAACTGACAAATTTGCCCTGTTACTTAAAGGCAACGAGAGCTTAGTTCCCGAATCCTGTGCCCCTGTTGCACATACGCCGATAACTCATATCATGCGAACCCTTGCTGAAATTAATGACAAAATTCGTCGCCAACGTGCTGTGGTTTGGACGGTAGAAGAACTGAAAGCACGGGTAGCAGAGGTTGGTGTTACTCAGGCGGCAAAAGAAGTGGATGTAATTACCACTGGCACATTTGAACCAATGGAGTCGTCGGGAGCGATTATCAACTTGGGTCATACAGACCCACCTATGAAGATTCGTAAGTGCTGGATAGATGGTGTCCCGGCTTATGCTGGCTTTGGGGCAGTGGATTTATATTTAGGGGCAACTCAAGTCGTAGACTATACAGGTACGAGCGAACTTCCAGACGTTGAAGAGTCGAGAGAACGCGGCGGCGGTCATGTCATTGAAGACCTGATTGCGGGTAAACCGATACAGTTACGAGCGATTGGGCAGGTCACAGACTGCTACCCTAGAGCATCTTTTGAGACAACCATTACACGCGAAACAATTAATCAGTTTTATTTATTTAATCCCCGGAATCTATACCAAAACTTTATTGTGGGTGTAAATGGAGGCGATCGCCCTTTATATACCTACCTTGGTCCCCTTCAACCCCGACTTTCAAATGCCGTCTATTCCAACCCTGGTGCCATTTCTCCCCTCCTGAATGACCCAGATCTAAAACTCATTGGGATTGGAACTCAGATTTTCCTGGGTGGTGGCATCGGCTACATTGCATGGGAAGGCACTCAGCATTTCCCTTTACAAAAACGTCTTCCGAATCGCACACCAATTGGGCCTGCTGCAACTCTCGCTTTGATTGGTGACGCTAAGCTGATGAACCCTAAGTGGGTACGGGGATGCTATTTCAAAAACTATGGTCCATCCCTAATGCTTGGCGTTGGCGTACCCCTGCCTGTTTTAACAGAAGAGGTTGTTAATGCTTGTGCTGTCCAAGATAAGGATATCGTTGCTCCCGTAGTGGACTTTTCCATTCCTCGTCGTGTCCGTCCTACCTTTGGGTTAGTAAGCTACGCCCAACTTAAAACAGGTCGCATCGTCATTGATGGCAAAGCAGTACGGGTTGCTCCCCTTGCCAGCATCTTCCTCTCGCGGCAAGTTGCTTTGGAATTGAAGCAATGGATTGAAAGCGGCGAGTTTACTCTTACTGAACCCGTTGCGGCAATTCCGATGGATCGCTCTTTCTTACCTCAAGATCGTTGGGGTTCTCAAATTGCTCTGGAGTAGAAGTGGTCAGCTATCAGCAGTTAGCTATCAGCTAGAAGCCAAGTCACCAAAAAGTGATTGGGTAGCCAACTAAACGCCGCCATCATTCTTCGCTCCTCCCACTGGCAGGAGCGTTACGGAATATTATTGGGCTTGTATTAGCCTCAGCCTCGCTGTTGAGGGCTGATAGCTGAAAGCTGATAGCTTAAATCAAGAAGGACTCCCGGAAGTGCCTCCGCCACCTCGCTGTTCGCTGCGCTTGATTGGTTTGGGAACCGATTCTCGACGCTTGGGTGGTGTTGTTGCTGCTGGACGCTCTCCTTTGCGAACAGGGCGTTGATTAGAGGTACTCTTTCTTCCTTCAGGTCGCCTTCCGTAAGGGGGTTTCCTTCCGGTTCGCTTCTTCACAGGCATTAAACCAATGTCGTTTGCCTCCTGAATCAGCAGAGTATTAGCCTGTAGCTGGATATGCAAATCCCAGAAGTGACCAACAGCCCGGTCTCCTAGAGAACCCTTAAGCTTCAATTTAAAAAACTTAATTTTCTCTGACTCTTTGCGAGGAGACTGCTTAATCTTGACGATTACTTGTTCTTGTTCCCGCGACTGGTAAATTACCTCACCGCGAATGGAAAAGTAGCCATCATTAAGAACCGATGAGGAGTCAGATTTTGGCTCGTCTGTAACCTTCTGTGTCTCAGAACTCTCCGACACTTCCTCAGTCGAGGAGGGTGCAGTTGATGCTGGCTGATTCAGTTTTTCGGGTTCCCAAACCCCAACAATTTGGACATGTAAGTTACCGTCTTCTTGCCTTGAACGGGGATAAACAACCCAAAGGTGGGGTTGATCTAAGCTCAAGTGATTCTTCACCAAGCTCATCACTCGACCTAGTAACACTGCATCAATCAATGTTCCATCCGCCGCCAAGAGCGTGCCCCGCGTTAATTGGTCTACCGAAGGCATATATTGCCCTCGTATTAGACCAATCGCTCGGTACTGCATCGCTTCACTCGGCGGAGGAATCGGTTGCTGTCGCTGAACGTCTGGTAACGTTGTCTCAGTTGAATCAGCCGTTTGGGCTGATTCAGTGGGCGTGTTTGGCGAATCGTCGGCTGGCGTTGATTGGTGCTGGTTTTGCACACTGTTCGTTTCTGGTGGATGATCACCAGACGACTTAGGTGAGTCGGAAGACCGATTCACGAGATGACTCATATAACCTCTAACCTCCTAGCGGCGGAGACACATTCCCTTGTGGGAGTTTCGCTGATATCATCAGCATGGTTTTGAAAACAATCCAGCTATTTGGGGCAACTCTAAGAAACAATGCTCTTAAAAAAAAGCTCACAAAAAGCCGGAAGGTGAGAGAGCTTGCTATCAGTCTGCTCATTGTACAGAATGCAGTGAGATGACTGGTATATCCGCAAAGTTTATGGAATCTTTAATCGGAGATGCCCGCACTCGATTATAGCTAGGCTCATTTCTGCCAATATTCTGGCACGCTTCCAGTTTAGACAACTGGAAAATCTCTCGTGTCAGTTAATAATGTCATATAGAGTTCAAAGAATTTTTGTGTCTCAAAAGCGCAATCCCTGGATCAATGTGGTGCTGGTGCTAGCTGTGCTGGCATTTGTCGGTTTTTCGATGGTTCCTTTACTGGGCAGTATCTTTGAGGGGAGTGAACCCTCAGCGAGAACTACACCAGCAGCTACACCAAGCATTTCAGCAGACAAGAAAGCAGAACTGGAAGCTCAAGCCAAAGGTTACGAACTGGTTGTACAACGAGAGCCACAAAATGTTACAGCATTAAAAGGGCTTTTGGAGGTGCGACTACAGCAAGGGGATGTCCAAGGCGCGATCGCTCCCTTGGAACAGCTAGCCAAGCTGAATCCTGACCAAACTGATTATGCCGTCTTGCTGGCTCAAGCCAAGCAGCAAACAGGCGATCGCGAAGGTGCAGCTCAAACCTACCGCACAATTCTTGCTTCAAAGCCTGGTAACTTGAACGCACTTCAAGGACTCGTAAGTCTGTTAATCCAGCAAGATCGTCCAGAAGCGGCAATCGGGCTATTGCAGGATACTCTCAAAACTGCAACACAAGTTAATGAGATTCAGCCAGGAAGTGTGGATGTTATCTCAGTACAGCTATTGTTAGGTCAAATCTATGCGGCTGAGCAGCGTTACACACAAGCGATCGCTGTCTATGATGAATCCATCAAAGCCAATCAACAAGATTTTCGCCCTGTCCTAGCTAAAGCATTAGTTCTGAAACAACAAGGGAAAATCGCAGAAGCAAAACCTCTATTCACAACCGCTGTTTCCCTAGCACCACCTCAGTACAAAGACCAAGTTAAGCAGCTATCAGGCGATACGCCAGCCCCCACTAGTTCACCGCCTACAGGGACAACACCAGCCCCTAACAGTTCTCCGCCTACAGGGACAACACCAGCCCCTACTAACTCACCAGCTAACGCTACACCAGATTTTCCAGAACCATTACCTAGTGCTAGTCCCTAATTAGGGAATGGGGAATGGGGAATGGGGAATGGGACTTTCATGTTCGTATTCGCGTTGGCAGGTAGGCGCGTAGCACTGCATAACACAGCAAATGTTCCGGCGTAAGCCCACTTCATAGAATCTCTTGAAGAGCGGAATGTGAGTTTTCCCCAATCCCCAATTCCCAATTAATACTTCCGCTCTTTTGGCTCAAACAAAGTGATACTCACAGGTTTATATTGCAGGTCAATGCCTGCTGGTGAGTAGTAAGCGAGAGTGTGCTTGAGGAAATTGGTATCGTCTCGCTCAGGATAGTCTTCGCGGCAATGCGCCCCACGGCTTTCCTGACGATTTAGGGCAGACGTGAGGATGATTTCTCCAACAAGCATTAAATTACGAAGTTCCAAAGCTTCAGTTATTTCTGTGTTCCAGCAGTTGCCCTTGTCGTCCAAGTAAATCTGCTGGTACTGCTGTTGCAACTGTTGCAGCTGGTTTAAGCCCTCGCGCATTAACTCATCACTGCGGAAGACACCACAGTAGTCAGTCATGCAGTCTTGGAAAGCTTGACGCAGTTGTCCTATTCGGATGGTTCCAGATTGATTAAACAGGGCAGTAATTTGTGAGTAAGCCGCATTAAGGTAGGATTGCTCATTAATATCTGGCAGTTTACGGTTTTGGATATATTGTGCGATCGCAGCACCTGTTCTTTTCCCATAAACAACACATTCCAACAGAGAATTACTCCCTAGACGGTTTGCGCCATGCACTGAGACACAAGAAGCTTCACCAGCCGCAAAGAAGCCTTCAACTAACCCATCAGCACCACTACGCACTCGTCCATCCGTGTTGACAGGGATTCCTCCCATCGAATAATGGATAGTTGGTCGGACTGGCATCGGCTGATGGACAGCATCAATACCGAGTAATCGATGCGCTTCCTCCCAGCAGAAGGGAACCCGACTCATAATCTTTTCTTGTCCCATGTGGCGCAAGTCGAGATAGACAAACGGACCACCAGCACTGCCATCCAGATGAATACCACGACCCGCACGGATTTCACGGGTAATCGCTCTTGAGGTGATATCACGAGGAGCAAGTTCCATCTTACTAGGCGCGTAAGTCGCCATAAAGCGATCGCCTTCTGAATTGATGAGATACGCCCCCTCACCTCGCACCGCTTCGGAAATCAATACACCCACTGGATACAAACCTGTTGGGTGAAACTGCACAAACTCCATATCCTCTAGTGGTACACCTGCAACGGCTGACATGGCTAAACCGTCACCCGTCGAGGCATAGTCATTCGAGGTTGTATTAAATGCTCGTCCATAGCCACCAGTGGCAAACATTACTGCCTTTGCCCGTAGCACTTCCAGATTGGTGTCTAGGATGTTGAACATCACAACACCTTTTGCCTGGGCATCTTCCAAAATCAGCTGCATCACGTACCACTCTTCGTAGATACGGACACCGTTACGCCGGAGGTTGTTCACTAATTCGTGTAAGATGGCGTGTCCGGTTTTATCTGCTGCGTAGCAGGTACGTCGATGAGAATGCCCTCCAAACGCCCGTTGAGCAATCCGACCATCAGGCAAACGGGAGAACAACACTCCCATGTGTTCTAGGTCAATAACAACATCTGGGGCTTCACGGGTGAGAATTTCAACAGCATCTTGGTCTGCCAGGTAATCAGAACCTTTAACCGTATCAAAAGCATGGGCTTCCCAAGTATCGTCAGCGTCCACATTTTTCAGCGTTGCCGCCATCCCGCCTTGGGCAGCGACAGAGTGGGAACGAATGGGGTGAGTTTTGGCAATGAGGGCTACATCCAGCGTCGGGTCAGTGCGTTTAATCTCTAAGGCAGCGCGACATCCGGCTAATCCGCCACCAACAATAACGACATCGTGTTCTCGCATTCTTTAGTTGGATCTCTAGAATTCTTTGCTGTATTTATCCTGGCACTAATAAAAATTCCCCGCCTTTAGGGGGGGGAACTTCTTAATTCTTTGTCGGAGTAGGGATAAGCACGGGACACCGGCCCTACTTAAAAATGACTCTTTAACTGGCTACTTGGGCTGGTTTCTGGACAGGCTGAATTCCTTGAGTTGTCTCACTCGTCTCGCCTTCTTGCATCGGAGAAAGCTCAATATGGTTTAGTAGTGTGGTTACGAAGGCAAAGACCAAAAAAGGCAGAGACAGCACCAAAATTAACCCAACAGTCGCTAAGGCATAGATTTGGCGATCAGCACTCCAAAGAGCTAGTGCAGAAGCGAGGCTGAAGAAAATGACGATTAACCAAACGATGATTTGTCCATATATGTCACCAAAGCTTAGGGTGCAGCTAAAGCGGTATCTGCTAAATTTATCCATGATTTCCCTCGACACATTTCTTTAAATTTTAAGGATAAGCGTCGTATTCAGATTTGGGTCATTTCTCAATATATTTTTAAGCGGCTTGAAACATAAGTTTACGAATTTCGCTTTATATGAGCAGGGAGTTTTTTTGGAGTGTAACTAATGACCGACTTTCTTATCCTGACCGTGGTGAACAAGTTAACAAGAGGGTGCATTAAGTAGAAGACTAATAGTGAACGTTGCCCCTTTGCCAGTGCTACTAGCGGTTATCTTTCCGCCATGTGCTTCTACAATGCGTCGGGCGATTGCAAGCCCTAAACCTGTTCCACTGCCTTGACGCGAACGGTCTCCTGTATAGAACTGTTCAAAAATATGAGGAAGATCGCGATCGCTGATTCCTAATCCTTGGTCTTGGATTTTCAAAGTAATTTGGTTCCCTTCTACCTGTCCTGAGATAAAGACTGTAGAATCTTGTACCGAGTGCTTGAGAGCATTGTCCAGGATATTTAGAAACGCTTGTAAGAGCCTTTCTGGATCACCCTCTATCTCAAGATCAGGAACGTCTGCGACGATTGTCATATTCTTGGAGTGCATCCGGGACTCGATCGCTCGTACAGCCCGATTCATTAGATCTCGCACTCGAATAGGCTGTTGTTCCAGTGTGGTGACACCCGCTTCTAATCGTCCTAAATCCAGTAAATCCTTAATCAGTCGGGAGAGACGCATTGTCTCATCTTGCGCTGTCTGGATAAAGCGACTGCGTAACTCTGGTTCCTCATCAGCACCACTAGCAAGTGCGTCCAAAGTAACATAGACGTTGCTGACTGGAGTGCGTAGCTCGTGAGATACATTAGCCAGAAAGGCACGTCGCTCTTGATCAAGAGAAGCTAACCGTTTACTCATTCGGTTCAACTCAGTCGCTAATTGACCAAGTTCATCCCTTCGATGGATGTTCAACTTGTCTCCTAAATGACCACCGCCCACGTCAATCGCAAAATTACGCATCGCCTTAATTGGATTTGCCATATTGCGGGCAAGACGTTCGCTAATGAAGGCACAGAGCACAACCGTCACCACGAGCGCTCCTAGAAGTGTGAAAATAACTATGCGAAACTGACGCTGGAACTGTTCTAGCGTTATCGACATTCGTAGGATACCCAGTCGGCGACCGTTACGGGATATAGGTCGTGCTGTGTATAATCGGTCATCGTTTGACAGGATACCTTTCGCTACCCCTTGCGCTGGCTTATTTTGAAGCGCCTCCTTCATTCCAGGAACAGTCTTCCAATCAGCTACCTGTCGATCTAGCTGGGGAGAAGACGTGACCAGTAGGCGACCCTCTGGCGTAAAGAGGCGCAGAGTAACGGATTGACGCGCCCCATAACGTTGCACTATCACTTCTACTCGCTTGAAATTATTTTCCTCCAACTCGTCAGCTATGCTCTCACTGAGGGCAGTAGACCAGGCATCTAAATCAGCCTGCCTCATACTCATGAAATAGCCGTAGAAAGACAGGATAATGTAGCCTGCCAGGATAGAGGTTCCTAAGACCGTGAGCGCCACATAAGTGACTAACAGTTTTTGGTAAATTGAATTCCAGCGAATACGAATTGGTAACCAATCCATTAGAAGTTAAAGGTTAAAGGTCAGAGGTTGGAAATTTTCAACCTGCTTGTTGTACTCTTTGACAATGAGAACTTATTAAGAGTTTTGACCAGACGCACGGCTCCGTAAAACAGCTTTTATGCGTGCTAGGAGTTCACGGGTGTTAAAGGGTTTGGTGATATAGTCATCTGCACCTGCTTCTAAGCCCCAAACTTTATCAATGTCCTGGTCTTTAGCTGTCAGCATGATGATTGGTACTTTAGAAAATGCTCTGATGCGCCAGCAGATTTCCATGCCATCTATCTCTGGTAGCATTAAGTCCAAAATGATGATGTCTGGCACCTCTTTATGAAATAGTTTGAGAGCCGCTCGACCATCCGCTGCCGTTGTTACTTGGTAACCTTCTTTAACTAAGGCATAGCTCAGGCTAGCTCGCAATGCCTCTTCATCATCAACTAGTAAAACTTGTGTCATATAACTTTACCCTCCTAGGTAAAGTATACCTAAGAGAGCGGAATCCAAATTTTAGACATTTTCACCATAAAATACTAAGCAGAAAGAAATTGCTTTCTACTACGGTAAGTTCTTCTACGAAACAACTGCTTGAACTCAGATCTGGATATCACTCCTTTATCTGTAAATACCTGAGTGTTTTTGTTCCATAGAAATGCTGGGATTGTAATTACAACCCCAGCAAAGCTAATGAAAACCAGAATTCTTAACTATTGGTTGCCCTGATTAGTTGGTGTAGTGGTGCCACGGCGAAGATAACCTTGTACATTGCTAACCGCTCGTGTGGCATAAGGGTTGTTAGGACGTAGCTGAAGCGCCCTTTGAAAGTAAGCCAAAGCAGTTTGGTAGTCTCTTAGCTGGGTTGCCGTGTACCCAGCGTTCATGTATTGAGTAAATGCATCTTGCTGACCATTAGCTTGCCCAGCGCCAGTTTGACCAGTACCTGTTTGCCCAGAACCCCTTTGCTCAGTGCCAGTTTGACCAGTACCAGCGCCTGTACCACCCGTACCTGTACTGCCTTGACCAGCACCTGTGCCACCAGCGCCTGTACCGCCTTGACCCGCGCCTGTGCCACCCGTACCTGTACCGCCTTGACCAACACCTGTGCCACCAGTGCCTGTACCACCTGTACCTGTGCCACCTGTACCTGTGCCTGTGCCACCTTGACCAGCCCCGGTTCCGCCAGTACTGCCTTGACCAGTGCCCGTTCCACCCGTGCCGGTTTGACCAGCCCCGGTTCTACCCGTGCCAGTTTGTCCGGCACCCGTGCCGCCAGTGCCGCCAGTGCCAGTTTGTCCAGCACCCGTGCCACCAGAACCTGTTCCACCAGTGCCCGTACCACCAGCGCCTGTTCCACCAGTTCCTGATGTACCCTGAGCTAATAATTGTCCGCTTCTCCCAGTAGATTCAATTCGGCGATCGCGTTTATTGAGAGAGCTATCAAAGCTACTAGAGTTGGAATTGGCGAGTGCTAAGGCTGGCAAAGCGAGAAAAACACTAGCACTAGCAACGCCTATCAAGCTAACAAGTTTTGTAACTGAATTTTTCTGATTTTTTGCCTTCATGGCTATATCCTGAGTATTATGCTAAAAGCACTTTGAGGTTTCAAGCAGTCTGGTAAAAATTGAACAGATCTTGCTAGTTTAAAAAGATTTGAACTTGAAGAAGCTACATCAGTTAGAGCGCTAATGACATATTCTTGAAGCTTCTATTTAAAAAGTTAATTCTGTAACTTTTCCGGCTCGTCTACCTAAAGAGTCGTCTATGTGTTAAGTGAATATGTCTAATAGGTACTAAATCAGCTAACCTTATCCATTCGCCTTTGAGTTTTCGCGTAACTAGATGCTGAGTTTGATTGGATTATGACAAGAGACACCCCCTCAGGAAGGAGTGTCTCTAAAGTGTTCTTTATCCAAACTAAGTGGTTGTTTCCGCTTCAGGCAGAAGTCACAAGCCGTTTTCGTAGCGATTCAGCGCGGGTTTTTGCGATCAGATTATCGGGTTCATATTTCAACGCCTCTTCGTAGGTTTGCAAAGCCTGCGCTGTTAGCTTCTTGCGCTCGTAAACATGACCCAGGTTGTTGAGTGCCGTAATATAGCCTGGATTTAGCTTTATCGCTTCCTTGTACTCGCGAATCGCAATATCGTACTGTTCTTGTGAAAAGTAGGCAAAGCCAAGGGCATTGTGGACAGGAGAAAGGTTTTCTTCCTCATTGTCCACACCCTTTAGCGCTTTTTGGAGTACAACAATGGCTTGGGCGAAGAGTTTCTTATCCGTATAAATGCTGCCCAACTCGTAATACTCTTGAACTGTTCCTCGCTCTTTCTTGAGCTTTCCTTCCAGTCGAGAGAGTGCTGTCTCGACTTTACGAGTTTTAAGGACTTGACGGACTACCGCCCAACCAGCACTGGCAAGTATCACTAGCAAGACAGACAGATAAATAATAGGAAGTGAATTTTCCATGATTACGTGAAACTATAAGGCTTCAATATGATCTTATGGTAGCCCCCAAGCGGCAATCCGTTGTGCTAGCCACCCTGATGCTTGCCAACGAGCGATCGCTCCATTCACCCGTTGCCTTAAAGGATTGTACTGTAATCCCTTCGGCATCACGACACACAAGGCTTCCCCGGAAAGTCGCACAGGCAACAGCCGATACTCAGGATATTCTTGCACCCAACCTGTGAGGACACTGTTGTCAGCCGCAAACGCGATCGCCTCACCACTTTCTAGAAGCGATCGCGCCTCTTGGTAGGAATCAACCCCCACCAGCTTCGACGCTGGTAAGGCATAATCTACAACAGCAATTGTGCTAGAGCCATTGAGTACCGCAATCGTACCTGTCGCCACATTACTCAATTTGGCAATCGAGCGATCTTTGGTTACTAAACCAGTGCCATCCAGATAATAAGGTCTACTGAGGTTCACTAAGCGGGAACGAGAATCCGTTGCGGTTACTCTTGCGATCGCTAAGTCAACTTTTCCCTCTAGTACCGCATCGAGCCGATCAACATTCTTCACCGGCTGCAAAACAACAGCCTCAGGATTCCCTAAGAGTTCTTCCGCTAGATGCTTCGCCAAGTCGATCTCTAACCCTTGCAGATTACCCGCAGCATCACGAAAACCTAGCGGACGGAGATTATCTTTGACAGCAACAATCAACTTACCTCGTTCTTCAATCTCATCTAGTTCAGCACTTTGCACTGGCGCTAGGGCAACTAAAGACAAGGCTACGAATCCCGCTACTAAACTAAAGCTAAAGAACCTACGGCTAAACCCCATGGTGTACCTTGAACGGAAATCCAAGTTTGCGAACTAGTGTAGAGGTTTAATGAAGCAATGAAGCTCATGTAGAGACGCTACAGGTAACGCCTCTACTCTCTTTTCCCAACTCCTTAGCCTCTAGGCTGGGAAGCTAGTTCCACCACTTTGCCAAAGCTAGCTGGATCGAGTACAGCTAGTTGAGCAAGCATCTTGCGATTGATCTGGATATTGGCTTTTTTCATCAAACCCATCAGTTGGCTATAGCTAACACCATGCTGACGGGCTGCTGCGTTGATGCGAGTAATCCAAAGGCGTCGAAAATCCCGCTTGCGCTTCTTGCGATCGCGGTAGGCGTTGCGTAACGCCTTCATTACTTGTTGATTGGCTGTACGGAAGAGAGTGGAGTGTGAACCCCGGAAGCCTTTCGCCAGTTTGAGAATTTTTTTGCGTCGTTTACGAGCGACGTTCCCGCGTTTTACCCGTGTCATGGCTAGTTATTAGGTGTTAGTTGTTGGTTTTTAGTGGTTAAGACTAGTGTTTCTTTGAGGTTTGGAGGCTAGCGAGAAAGCAGGTTGCTCTTTAGCTAGCGCCTCATTCCTAATCTTTACAAATAGGGCAGCATCAAACGTACATTTCCTGCATCGCGTTCATCTACCAACGACAACTGAGACAGACGGCGCCTCCGTTGGGAGCTTTTGTGTTCTAGCATGTGGTTTTTGAACGCTTTGCGGCGTCTAATTTTGCCACTGCCTGTCGCTCTAAAACGCTTTGCGGCAGCTTTGCGAGTTTTTAGTTTAGGCATCGACTAATTTTAATAAGGACACAATCTATTATCGTACTACTATCTAGGACAGCAAGGCAAACGGCGATTTAGTATCAAATCGCGCTCTAGCTTTGAACAGACCTGTCTTCGCATAGAAGCCTTCCCGATCTGATACTGCACAAACCAACGGGTTGGATACTGATGCTGGCAGCTTTTTCTCACCACTTGCCCCCCTGCCAACCGATTCTGCCTGCCTAGATCCAGTCAATCCGCGTGGGGCTATCCTTGTAACTCTCGGTAATATTTCTAATTCTGTTGGTAATAATTTTGGATTCATTCGCTTTCGTGTTCGTGTCGAATAGACCATACAGAAGAGTCGCACGGAAGCTTACTTCTTGTGAGGAGGGGAGGAAGTGGCAAAACCGCTTGTAATATTTCCTTAACTCTATTTCTCAAACACATAGCTCAAATAAAGTATTTCACTTGTTTGGAAACTCTCATACACTTTGCTATCTTTCACAGCCGCAAATTCTTGTAAAGCGCCTTTGAGGAAAGGAGGTGAGTTAGTTTGAATAAAGTTCTGCCTGCTTTCATCCATTAACTCTAACGCTCGTAAAACATTCGGAGTAATCTCATTAACTTTAATTTGCTTAAGTCCGGAGTGTTCAAAAATCTGCTGGAGAGCTACTACCTCATCAACGGAACGGAAGTCAGCCCAGGAAAAAATACCTCCAGGCTTTAGCACCCTGTTCACTTCTTTAACAAAGTCTTCCATTGAGCCGTAGCAATGTGAGGATTCGACGTTCAACACTATATCAAAAACCTCATCATCAAATGGCAAAAATTCAGCATTCCCTTGTTGAAAAAACAAGTTTGGTAGTTGGTAATTTTTGCGAGATAGTTGAATATTATTATCCGAAAAATCAATCCCTGTCATCCTATCTGGTTTTAAGGATCGTGCCACATAAGCAGCTCCACCACCTCTGCCTGAGCCAACTTCTAAAACCTGTTTTCCTTTCAAATCTACAGCAGTTGCAACATAATGATAGAGTTGGATGAAATAACGATCATTTTCATCTTCCTCTGCCAACTTTAATTCACTTACATTCGGTTCCAGAGGTACAAATCCATAATTCATAAATCTCCAATCAGGTTGTTGGTAGTAGTTAGCAAGGAACTGATACCACCAACGCCATAAAGTGCGTTTAACAACAGGAGATAACTCTAGAAGAAAAAGAAAAATTTTTGTCAGCACAATTGGTTCCTGCTGGTTTTCAAAGCTTGTAGGGTGCGTTGCGTGAGCGCTAGCGCACTAAGACTTGCCGATAAAAGCATTTGGTTCAACAACACTGAATCGAGAAGATTTGCAGCATGGAGCAGAACCAGATTCTTGCTACTATATCCAAAACGTTGACCGCATCCAAGGAAGGACAGTAGACCTTACTCACGATCCTGCACCTGACTTAGTGATTGAGGTTGATATTACCAGTCCCTCTAGTAGAAGATTGGAAATTTACAGGCAGCTAGGCGTTCCTGAAGTTTAGCGTTATCTGGGGCGGACGGTACAAATTCACCAGCGACAAGCAGGAACTTACAATCTCTGCAACGATAGCCAAACGTTTCCTTTTGTTTCTGTCGAAATTATCAATCAATTTTTGCAGCAAGCAGAAACTCAGGATGATACTACCTTTATCCGTGCTTGGCGTAAGTGGGTAAGGGAGCAACTACGAGAAAAGGCAAGTCAGTGTTTGTGCAACGTTTCTGACACGACAGTTTAGTAAAGTAGAATCTATCAACACTTACGGGGTGAGCGTGTCAACGTAGCCACTCCACGACCCAGAGGGCATCAGGACACCTCCAAAACGCTGCACCTGTTCAACTGTCATTAAATAAACCCAAGCAAGCCCTAGCGATTGTCCAGATAGGTTGTAAGTTTCGATTTGCTGCCGGATGTATTCATTCTCTTCTGGTGTCCGATGCGGGTTGTAATCTTCTAATTCATCTAAGACATCTAAAAAAGCTGGATTAGAAAAGGTCAGTACGAAACCCTGAACTGGACTTTCGCCCGGTGTCATTGCCGGGTAACCCAAGGGGAGGTCGAACAGTTGACCAAATGCGATCGCTCTTTTCTCCTCTACTACCTTACCCTCGCAGTAGCGTTGATAGTTGTACTCCCCAGGCTTCAACGTGCCGTAGACAAAAACTTTTAAGTTACTCAAAGTTGGCTCACTCAAGAGAATGTATTGTATTTGTAGTATTGAAACGATTCGCAAGTCATGAATAACAAGATAAAAACACTCAAAGAAAAAATAAACCGACTTCAAGAGAAATTTCTTTAACAAGTAGTCAGTATTATTCAATAGTCATACAGGCACAAATCCCCATCAGGGATGTGTCAGAATACAACAAGCAAAAGGAAGAGAGCGAATCCAGTAGGAGCGATACTGTGGAGTCCCGTTATAACCCAGCAGAAATTGAGGAAAAGTGGCAAGAGACGTGGGCAGAGCAAGGCTTAGACCAGACCCCCACAGAGAAAGATAAGCCGAAATTTTATGCCCTGTCTATGTTCCCCTATCCATCGGGCAACCTGCACATGGGTCATGTCCGTAACTACACGATTACAGATGTTATTGCTAGGGTTCGCCGGATGCAAGGCTATCGGGTACTACATCCAATGGGTTGGGATGCCTTTGGGTTGCCAGCGGAAAATGCCGCGATACAGCGTGGCGTTCATCCCGCCAAGTGGACGTATCAAAACATTACTCAGATGCAGTCTGAGTTAAAACGTTTAGGACTTTCCTACGACTGGAACTGCGAAGTTGCTACTTGTTCCCCGGACTATTACAAGTGGACGCAGTGGATTTTCTTGCAATTTTTCCAAGCGGGACTAGCTTACCAAAAAGAAGCAGCGGTTAACTGGGACCCTGTTGATCAGACGGTATTGGCAAACGAGCAAGTTGATAGTGAAGGTCGTTCCTGGCGTTCCGGTGCAAAAGTTGAGCGCAAGTTGTTGCGGCAGTGGTTCCTCAAGATTACCGACTATGCCGAACAGTTGCTCAATGACTTAGATAAATTGACAGGCTGGCCCGAACGGGTAAAGCTGATGCAAGCCAACTGGATTGGGAAATCAGTCGGGGCTTATTTGGAATTTCCCATTATTGGCTTGGATGAAAAAATCGGTGTATTTACAACTCGTCCAGATACGGTTTACGGCGTTAGCTACGTTGTCCTCGCACCAGAACACCCTCTAACGCCCAAAGTGACTACAACCGACCAGAAAGCAGCGGTTGAAGCGTTTATTCAAGAAGTTGGGGAAGAAAGCGAGTTGGAACGCACAGCAGAGGATAAGCCCAAGCGTGGTATTCCTACTGGTGGTAAAGCGATTAATCCCTTTACAGGAGAAGAAATCCCCATCTGGATTGCTGACTATGTGCTGTATGAGTACGGTACGGGGGCAGTGATGGGTGTTCCGGCTCACGATACCAGAGATTTCCAATTTGCCAAGCAATATCAGCTCCCGATCACAGTTGTTATTGTTCCAGAACAAGGCGATGAAGCCAAGCCACTGGAGGAAGCCTACACCAATCCTGGATTTATGGCGAATTCAGGTGAGTTTGATGGCACAGCGTCTGTTGAAGGGAAACAGGCAATTATTGATTTCGCCCAAAAACAAGGTTATGGCAAGGCCCGGATACAGTATCGCCTGCGAGATTGGTTAATCTCCCGACAACGGTACTGGGGTGCGCCGATTCCTGTAATTCACTGCCCTAAGTGTGGAATTGTTCCGGTTCCAGAATCCGACTTACCTGTGAGATTGCCAGAGGATATTGAGTTTACGGGTAAGGGTGCTTCTCCTTTGGCACAGTTGGAGAATTGGGTAAATGTGTCCTGTCCGAGTTGTGGCACAGCAGCGAAGCGGGAAACGGACACGATGGATACGTTTATAGATTCCTCGTGGTATTTCTTGCGCTATCCCGATGCAAGGAACGAGTCACAAGTTTTTGACCCTGCCAAAACGAATGACTGGATGCCAGTTGATCAGTATGTGGGTGGGATTGAACACGCGATTTTGCATCTACTTTACTCGCGCTTCTTTACTAAGGTATTGCGCGATCGCAAATTGCTCAACTTTGACGAACCCTTCCAACGCCTCCTAACTCAGGGTATGGTTCAGGGCTTAACCTACATGAATCCGACAACGGGTAAATGGATTCCTTCTGACCAAGTAGATCCCAGTGACCCCAAAGACCCGGAAACGGGGGAAAAGCTGGAAGTCTCCTACAAAACGATGTCGAAGTCCAAGTACAACGGGGTCGCGCCGCAAGACGTGATTAATAAGTACGGGGCTGATACCGCACGGATGTTTATCCTCTTCAAGGCACCCCCAGAAAAAGACTTGGAATGGGAAGAAACGGATGTAGAAGGACAGTTTCGCTTCCTCAACCGTGTCTGGCGATTGGTAACAGATTTTGCCACGCATCAGGGTGCAAAGCCTTCCTCTGGGGATGGTGATTTAAGCAAACCTGAAAAAGACTTGCGACGGGCAATCCACACCGCAATTAAATCAGTTACTGAAGATTTAGCGGATGAGTACCAATTTAATACGGGTGTCTCGGAGTTGATGAAACTCAGTAATGCTCTAACTGATGCAGGCTGCAAAGATTCAGCCGTATATGCAGAAGGGATTGAAGCCCTAATATTGCTTTTAGCCCCTTTCGCGCCTCATATTGCTGAGGAGTTGTGGCGGATAACGGGTCATAGTTCGTCAGTTCATACCCAAACTTGGCCTGAAGTTGATTCAGCGGCTTTGGTTGCTGATGAAATTACCTTGGTGATTCAAATCATGGGCAAGACTCGTGGCACTCTAACTGTACCTGCTCAATCTGACCGTGCAGCATTGGAACAGTACGCTCGTGACTCGGAAGTTGCCCAGCGCTATTTGGAGGGCAAGGAGATTAAAAAGGTAATTGTTGTCCCTGGCAAGCTGGTGAATTTTGTGGTGGCTTAGACCTTGGGGGAGTATTGCTCCCCCTTGTCTCTAGAGCAACTTAGCAAGCGTGAAGAAGGCAGACGGCTTTTATGGATGCAATATGGTGAGAGCAACGAGACCTGTTACCAATGCAATCCACCAAATCAAAGATTTTGGTGGAGAGGCTTAAACCCTTGCTGACTGTCATGTCGCCAAAAAGCACCAGCTTTTGGCAGAAGTCAAGCCTTCTGCCATCTGCTATAGCTAGTAACTACTGAATCTGACAGAATTTGCGATCGCGATCAGACTGAGGGTCTTGCCAGGAATAAGCAAAATGGCTCACGCTATTGATTTGCGGAGCGACACGGCGGATTGCTTGCATCTGGGCTTCTAAGGATGGGCGATTACTCACAGGTCGTCCCCAAGTGCCTGCCAGTGCAGGTATGACTTGAGTATTACCAGGCGCTCGATCCGCAACTCGCTTGACCAACGATTCGATACAGCTAGTATTACTATTACCACAGACACCATAAGACATTGGATGCCACTCAATTGAACCGGGGAATCGATCCCAAGGTTGGAGTCGGGAGTCATATCCACCTCGACCGACACCTTGATTCCCATCCGGGAAAAATACGGCTCCTGCTTTGATTCCACTGCGTTGAGCGGGAAGGGTGGCTAAAGAGAGAAAGTCAATGACACCTTGGGCAGCGTGAGCAACACTGAGTTGCCACAGTTGCCATTTGAGCGTGGCAACTGTCTCTGTCGGTGAGGGGGTACGACCTTGCCAGAGGGCAGGCCCCTCACCTGGGTAGAGTTGATTTACAGCCGCAATGTCGCCATCGCTAATCGAACCTTGACGGATATAGCGGGCGATGAGTTCTCGTCCCTTGTTGTTGAGGGCGCGATCGTACAGTGCTTTTTGTGCCGCCTCTCCATAAATCCATAAATCTTGGACTTTGGTAACAACGGAATCGCTGCCTGAACCACGGGGATAGCGAATGTAATCAAATAAAATGCCGTCAGGGCGTCGCTTTGCTATCGCTTGAACGAGCTGGTAGTAGTCAGTCTTGGCTTGCTGGCTGTAAGGGTCAATGAAGGCTTGGGAGCCATCCTTGACGAAGGATAAGCTGGTTTCGCCTCGACCGTTGCGAGCGAGTATGCCTTGTCGATCATAACGCTGGGCGTAGGAGTAGCCAAAATTCATCGTATACATCCAGGCATACACCCGTAACCCCCGCTCATGCCCTTTTTGAATCGCCTGAGCTAATAAATCAACGTTCTCGCTTCCAGGTGTTCGTATAACTGAGGGCCAAGGTGTTGGATTCTCTGATACGGGTAAGAGTGTCTGACCGTCAAAAAACACCTCAACGTAGACTTGGTTGTAGCCTCGGTTAACAATGCGATCTAGAATCTCATCGATCGATCCTGCACGAACATCACAAGGGTACAAGCGCAACCAAATGGCTTGGGTATTCGGCCAAGTGCGATCACGGCATTGCCGCAAGTAGTCAGCGTGTTGTTTTAAAAGAGCTTTGTAGCGTTTATCGGAATCTGCATTGCCTTTTAGGGCGCTGACTCGTAAGTTTTCTTTTTCAGCGATCGCCGCGTTGGAGAACTGGCAATATGCCTGTGTTTGAGCTTGAGCTGTTTGCGTCAACCACCAAGACTGACTGACTAGACTACTAGTGGTCACGAGTGTGGCAACTGCGGCACGATAGAGACGCTGTCTGTATCGCGTCCCTTTCAGAAAACCATTTGACATTCCTACAAACCACAAAAGAATTGAACGTGGGCGTCCTCAGTCTTAGCAGACTGCTAACAGATCGGCAAATATAACATTTTTCAGCTAATTTTCCTTTCGTGGCTCTGGCTCACGATTCCGGACAATCTTAAGAGGATTTTTTCACAAAAAAGAAGGGTTTGACTGCTCAAACCCTTACCCCATTGGTGTTTTAAGCTTAAGTTATCGCGATCACATTTGTGTCGCTTCCTTATGACCCTCGCTTCAGAGCATTCTCGACTTGTTGAAATTCCTGCTCCAAGCGTGTCTTCAATTTTTTCGGGAGAGGACGGTTGGGATAAGAGCTGTAATGACCTGCCAGAGAATTTAATGCCGTTCGCATCGTGGTAAAGGAACTAAGTGTTGCGACAGAGCTATCTCGACGATAGCGAGAGGCAAAGTCATTAATTTTCCCCCGCGCTTCTGCTTGCGCTGCTGCCTTCTCTGGTGCATCTTCCGGTAATTCAATCGCTGTTCTCAAACTCTGCAACAAGGCAAATGTATCCTGACGGTAATCCCCAGTCAATCCCGTGGTACTGCTGTTTGAGGAACATCCCATCAGACCGATGACAGCAACCAAGACAAGGGCAAGAAGACGTGACAAGTAGCGCTTCATATGCATGATTAACGACAAATGAAATTTCAAAATTAGAACTGATCCTATCTTGGATTGGCGCACTCAGGGATCAGTGGAAAGAGGGAGGAGGAAGTGGGGAATGGGGAGTAAGTGCAAAGGAAAAGTTACGTTTATTGAGCTTTCTACCTTTTTAACAAGGTCTGAAGAAAAGCAAAATCTGATACAGCATTGAGGAGAACAGAGAGCTATTAGTGTTTTCATGTTGCATCAGAACACTATTATTGAATTTCCCCGATTTATCCTTGAGGTTCGCCCAGCTTCCCTTCAAATCAATTTGATAATCAGCGCATGAGACAACCTGATTTGACTGTTAGGGAACATGGATTTATAAACCTCAATTCTTTGGGTAGAAGTATGACCGTCCCATGCCTATACAGGCTTTGCCGTTGGTAAATTGTTTAATCCATGTTCCTTAGCTCAGGCGAATATCGCCATATAAAGTAGCAAATCTTCAGAAAAAGAAATTTTGTGAGATATTGATTTATTTAAAAAATACTAATATAATCATACATAGTAATAAGTCAGCCTAATTTATTTTCTGCTTCAATAAAGGTTCATTTCGCAAGCAGAATCTGGAACGGGGGAACCATTTCCTGGGGCAAATCTTCCAATTTCACTTCGTTCTGAGAACGGGGGAAATAAGGAGAAGGACATCTCTCAGTCCTAGCCCGTCAGCTAACTCCGTAGGCATGGAGAGGAGACTGAAAGTACAACACTTTAGATTTATTGTGTGTTCTCGTCAGTGTCCTTGGCTGGTAACTGTCCGCTTCGTTGCACCTGCCTGTAGACTCTGAGGAGCCGAAATTTTCGTGTCAACTCCTGGGTCTGAGGCAGGGAAGCTACCCATGAGGTGAAAATCTACTATGTTCGTGAATCAAAAGAATCGTGTTGCCTTAATTTCTGTTAGTGGCGATCCAGCAGCGGAAATTGGTCAAGAAGAGGCTGGAGGGCAAAACGTTTATGTGCGCCAAGTTGGATTAGCACTCGCTCAGCAAGGATGGTCTGTGGACATGTTCGCCCGTCGAATCAGTCCTGATCAATCCGCTATCGTTCAACATGCACCGAACTGTCGGACAATCCGCTTAACAGCAGGCCCACAAAAGTTTATTGGTCGAGATACTGTCTTTAACTACCTGCCAGAGTTTGTTCAGCAATTTCTAGCATTCCAGAAACAAGAAGGTATTCAATATCCCTTAGTTCATACCAACTATTGGTTATCTTCTTGGGTTGGGATGGAATTAAAAAAGCACCAATCTTTGGTACAGGTACATACTTACCACTCTTTAGGAGCGGTGAAGTATCGGTCAGTTAGTGACTTACCTGCGATCGCATCAACGCGCTTAGCGGTAGAAAAAACCTGTTTAGAAACTGTGGATTCCGTGGTTGCAACGAGTCCCCAAGAAGGGGAACACATGCGTAAGCTCGTTTCTACCCAAGGAACAATTGAAATGGTTCCCTGTGGCACTGATATTGAGCGTTTAGGTTCAGTTGATCGGCTGACGGCACGGGGTGAGTTGGGGATTCCTGAAGACGCGAAAGTCGCCTTGTATGTTGGACGGTTTGATCGGCGTAAGGGAATTGAGACACTAGTAAGAGCGATCGCATCCTCTAAGTTGCGTGGAACTAGTGATTTGAGATTGATCATTGGGGGTGGTGCTCGTTCGGGAGAGAGCGATGGCATTGAACGCGATCGCATCCAGAGTATTGTTAAAGAACTGGGTATAGAAGCAATTACTACCTTCCCTGGACGACTTACCGAATCCGACTTACCGATTTACTACGCCGCCGCAAATGTTTGTGTCGTACCTAGTCATTATGAACCCTTTGGTCTAGTGGCAATTGAAGCAATGGCTTGTCGGACACCCGTCGTTGCCAGTAAGGTTGGAGGCTTGCAGTTTACCGTCGTGCCAGAAGTCACAGGTTTACTTGTACCGCCCAAAGATGATGCCGCATTTGCCGAAGCAATTGACCGTATCCTCGAAAACCCGGCTTGGGGAGAGCAACTTGGGGAAACAGGTCGGCAACGGGTAGAAATTGCCATGAGTTGGGATAGTGTGGCATCCTGGCTTGGATGCCTGTATGAGAAACTAATTTCTCAAAATGCGCCTGTTTCTGCCAAAACCTCTCAAGTAGCCGCCTAAGAACTTTTAGCGCTGCATACTAATCGCCTAAAAATGTAGGGGCAATCCTTCGTGGTTGCCCCCAAAGCTGACGAGTGAACGCTGATAGCGAAGCTGCTTTATCAGTAGCTTAACCGAAGCGTCCGCTTACATAATCCCGTGTTGCTTCTTCCTTTGGTGTTTGGAAGATAACTTCTGTTTGGTCAAACTCAACTAAGTAGCCCTGTTTCCCACCTTTATCAGTTGCTTTGGCATTGAAAAAGGCAGTCATATCAGCTACTCGTGTAGCTTGCTGCATATTGTGAGTCACGATCACAATCGTGTACTTCTCCTTAAGCTGGTGCATCAAGTCTTCGACTTTAAGTGTGGAGATGGGATCGAGAGCAGAACAAGGTTCATCCATCAGTAGCACCTCAGGTTGAATTGCTAGAGCGCGTGCAATACATAAACGCTGTTGTTGACCTCCAGACAGCGACAAACCACTCTGTTTGAGCTTATCTTTCACTTCCTCCCAGAGAGCGGCTTGAGAAAGGCTTCGCTCAACCAATTCATCCATATTGCCTTGATAGCCATTGATACGGGCACCAAAGGCAATGTTTTCATAAATTGACTTGGGAAACGGGTTCGGTTTTTGAAAGACCATACCAATGCGGCGACGCACGTCCTCAATGCGGTTGTCAAACTTTTTGTCGTAGAGATTTTCGCCTTGGAACGTAATTCTCCCTTCCACCCGTGCTCCAGAAATTAAGTCATTCAAGCGGTTAAAGCATCTGAGTAGTGTACTCTTACCACAACCTGAAGGACCAATAAAAGCTGTAATTTTGTTTTTGAAAATATCAAGAGAGACATCCTGAACTGCCAAAAATGAGCCATAGTAAACAGAGGCATTTACCGCTCGTAAAACAGCTTCATCTGTAGCTGTCGATGAACTATAAGAATTGGTAACTGATTTAGGCTGCATAGAATCAAGAAAGTATAGAAAGAAAAGCAGTGTTAGGAGCAAGGTATCGATGTGAGAAAAAGTCTAATATTTGATACCTAACTATCTGTTGACCTGAAACTTATTTCTCAGATAGATTGCTGTGGAATTCATTAGCAATAGCAAAATCATCAAAACGATAATTGCTGCCGCTGCATTATTATGGAAATCCGTTTGAGGACGGGAAACCCAGTCAAAAATCTGAATCGGTAGAGCTGTAAATTGGCTTTGCAATCCATTTGGGGTGAACGAAATATAGGCTAAAGCACCAACAACAATTAGCGGTGCTGTTTCTCCAATCGCGCGTGAAAGTGCAAGGATTGTACCTGTCAAGATACCGGGTAGAGCCTGGGGAAAGGTATGCTCCCGAATCACTTGCCAGCGCGTTGCTCCTAGAGCATAACCCGCTTGACGTAGACTTCCTGGAATTGCCCGCAATGCTTCGCGAGTTGCCACAATGATGATTGGCAAAATCAACAAGCTCAAGGTTAAAGCCCCGGCTAAGATACTACGTCCTCCAGTAATCGGTTCCATTAAGCGTACAAAAACGCCTAAACCCAGTAACCCGTAAATAATTGAAGGAACAGCGGCTAAGTTAGCGATGTTGATTTCGATAATCCGAGTCCAAATATTATCCGTTGCGTATTCCTCTAGAAAAATTCCAGCGCCAACTCCTAGGGGGAAGGAAATCAAAGCAACTAAGAACAACAGCCAAATACTACCTGCCAAGGGTGCCAGAATTCCAGCTCTCGCAGCACGGCGAGAGGAAAAACTAGTAAGAAACTGCCAATCTAAGCGAGGAAGACCATCGATTAGAACATCAATGAGTAAGAGTAGTAACACTATCAAGCCAACTAGGGTGGCAACAAGTGCAGTGATCGCAAATAATCGATCAAAGTTATAGCGCTTAGGTAGGTTTAACTTGAACCTTGCATCTTCTGAGGAAACAGCTTGCGATACAGGTTGTGCGTCTTGTGCCATTAATCGTATTTCTCCTGGAAGCGACGGACAAACCAAAAGGTAAAGATGTTCAGAACTAAGGTAATCAAGAACAAGGTCATCCCGACAGCAAACAGTGTTCTGTATTCAAGCGAACCTGTTGGAATATCTCCCTTACTCGTTGCCACAATGTAGGCAGTCATAGTTTGAACAGCGACGAACGGGTTAAGTCCCAATTGCGGGTTCTGTCCAGCCGCAACGGTAACAATCATCGTTTCCCCAACTGCGCGGGAAATTGCTAAAACAAATGAAGCGACAATTCCCGATAGTGCAGCAGGTAACACAACACCTGTAATAGTCTCACGCTTGGTCATCCCCAACGCATAGCTACCTTCCCTTAGACTTCGCGGCACGGCATAAATCGCATCCTCACTCAGGGAAGCAACAACCGGGAGAATTGATATCCCGACAACCAAGCCAGCACTCAAGGCATTAAATCCTTGCAATCCAGGAATGAATAACCGTAAAAAAGGGGTCACAGTCAACAGTGCAAAGTAGCCAAATACAACAGTCGGCACGCCTGCTAGAATTTCGAGAGCCGGTTTTAACCAGCGACGCAGCTTAGGAGAGGCATACTCACTCAGATAAATTGCTGCTAAAAGACCAAGGGGCAACGCTACAAGAGCTGCAATCAGCGAGGTGCGAAACGTACCGCTAATCAGGACAAGAATTCCATACTGTTTGTCTGTAAAACGGGGTGTCCACGCCGTATCCGTCAAAAAACGCCACAGCGGCACTTCCCGGAAGAATTCCACTGTTTCATAAATCAGCTCTAGGATAATACCGATCGTGGTTACAACAGATAAGAACGCAAAAATAGCAAAAATACTCTTTACAACTTGCTCAACGAGCTTAGCCGTCTTCCTGTTTGGGCGGAACATCCCAGAATCAGGCGACTCGAAGGATTGCGAATTCGTAGGCATTTATAAAGGGAACCTCATAAAAAAGGGTAATACCATTTAGTCAAAATCTTGTCACAATTGGGTCAATAGCTTTTTATTCAAGGTTCATTAGTCTTATTACTTTAAGCTTAGAAGAAAGGTGAAAGCTCGTTCTTTTCCCTCACAAGCGATAGTGAACCGCAGATTGCTCTCACCTTAGCCCTATAGTTGAGTGCTCAATTGTCCATGAATCCTGGTTATAGTGTCATTGTTAAAACCAATTGGTATTAAACACCAGAATCTCAAGCTATTTCCGGTGAGTTAGGGGTACTTCCTACTCTGGAGGTTGCCTCTAAGTGTAAAGTACCCCGGCGGGATAGAGTATGAGTTTTATCTCTTTTTCTTTCCCCACTTTCTTGTCTCAGCTTAAGAGCAGGCTCTATTTCTCTTTCTCTAGCAGTTCTTTGATCGTAACGCCTACTGCTTCCTTACCCCCAAACGCTGAACCTACTTTACCTTGCTCGAAACGTGATTTAACTAAAGCTACAGTATCATCGGGTAAAGGAACGTATCCTACTTCTGAGATTAGCTCTTTATTGTCTGTTGCAAGCGCAAAATCAACTAAAGCCTTAACTTCTGGACGTGCTGCCGCTTCTTTCTTGACATAGATAAACAGAGGTCGTGATAGTGGTGCATAAGTACCATCAGCGATTGTCTGTGGGCTGGGCGCAACGCAGCCGTTTCCACTATCAATCTCCACTAGTTTAATCTTATCTTTGTTCTGCTCATAGTAGGCGTAGCCGAAGTAGCCAAGCCCACCCTGGTCTTGAGAAACACCCTGAACTAAAGTATTGTCATCTTCACTCGCGGTATAGTCGCCTCGGCTTGCACCCTCTTCGCCATTAACGGCATCAGTGAAGTAGTCGAAGGTACCAGAGTCAGTACCTGGGCCGTAAAGTGCTAGAGGCTGATTGGGAAAACCTGAGCGAACCTGGCTCCAGTTAGAAACCTTACCCTGAGATGCCGGTTCCCACATTTTTTTGAGTTCATCAACTTTAAGGCACTGAGCAAAGTTGTTTTGGGGGTTAGCGACAACCGAGAGACCATCATAGGCAACTGGTACTTCAATGTACTCAATATTGGCTTTCTGGCAGAGTTCAATCTCTTCTTCCTTAATGGGACGAGAAGCATTAGAGATATCGATTTCACCGGCGCAAAATTTCTTGAAACCACCGCCAGTACCAGAGGAACCTACTGTAACCTGAACCCCAGAATTAGCTTTTTGGAACTCTTCCGCCACGGCTTCCATGATAGGAAGCACTGTGCTAGAGCCATCTGCCTGTACTTGACCAGACAAGTTAGAGCCAGCGGCAGTACCAGCGGCTGGACTACTGCCGCCTGCATCGCCAGAAGGAGCAGAGGACTGATTACCACCGCAAGAAGCGATCCCTACCATTAAAGTGGCTACGGATGCCAGGGATACTAAATGAGTCTTTTTGGACAACATGGAACTTTCCGAATTTTCATTATAGGGGTCACTCCTCGCAGCTTATCGCGTGAGCGTAAAGGCAAGGTTAAGGATAAGCCTAAAATAGGGCTTGTATTGCGTATTTCTATGATTTAGGTGACCTACTAAACTATAGTAGCTCTGTAAAAGTGGTATGATCACTGCGTTTCAATCCCATTATCAAAGGGGCAAGTGTGGTTCAAGCACCTTTGTCTAACGTTAGTCATTTGTCAAGTACACAAGAGAAACTTGAAAACTCTCAAGTATCGCTGAACAAGTGGCTGCAAAATTTAACCGAGCGAATTATCAAAGGCGATCGCATCAATCGAGAAGAAGCGATCGCTCTAACTCAGATCGAAGGGCAAGAAAACATTTTGCGGCTGTGCGAAGCCGCTGACCAAGTACGCTTAGCTTGCTGTGGAAATACAGTCGATTTGTGCAGTATCGTCAACATTAAGTCAGGCAACTGCTCAGAAAACTGTGGCTTCTGCGCCCAATCAGCACACCATCCTGGGAAAGATTCCCCCATCTATGGTCTGAAGCCCAAGGAAGAAATTCTCGCTCAAGCGAAAGCGGCTGAGTCAGCCGGGGCGAAACGCTTTTGTTTGGTTAGTCAGGGGCGTGGACCGAAGTACAATAGCCCTAAATCTCCAGAGTTTGAACAAATTCTGGATACAGTACGAAAAATCATTACCGAAACTGGCATCAAGCCCTGCTGTGCGCTGGGAGAAGTAACACCAGAACAGGCGCAAGCGCTTAAAGAAGCTGGTGTGACGCGCTACAACCATAATTTAGAGGCATCGGAGAACTTTTTCCCAGAAATCGTTTCAACCCATAGCTGGCGCGATCGCGTGGCGACGATCAAGAACTTGAAAACCGCTGGTATCCAAGCTTGTACAGGTGGCATCATCGGGATGGGGGAAACTTGGGAAGATCGGGTTGAGTTAGCCCTGGCGCTACGAGAACTAGAAGTGGAATCAGTGCCACTCAACCTGCTAAATCCTCGCTCTGACACACCGTTGGGAGAACGCCCCAAACTAGATGTTTATGAAGCATTAAAGGCGATCGCAATTTTCCGGCTCATCCTACCACAGCAAATCCTCCGCTATGCCGGAGGGCGAGAAGCGATTATGGGTGAACTGCAAGCCTTAGGGCTGAAATCCGGGATAAATGCCATGCTGATCGGGCACTACCTCACCACAATGGGGCAACCACCAGAGCAAGACCATGCCATGCTCGAATCCTTGGGACTAACAGGTGGTGAGGCACCAATTCCCGGAGAGTACCCGTCTTCTTAGGTAATAAGAAGTTGGCATTCGTTCAAGCAGAGGGAGAGAGATGCAAGAGAGAGTATAAAATTAGATCTTTCCGATACAAGCCAGACTTATGTTCAATAGTCTTTTGTGCTGTATCCGCCGTTTCTCTTCTTTCTCTCTTTCTTAATCTATGATTGCCTTTTACTTTTTACCGTTTTGGCTTCTAGGCCCTAGCTGACTGTGTCTGCTCCCAATGAACTTCTATGGGCATTGATTGGCTTACTGCTAACCATTGGTGGCACTTTTGTGGAAGCATTTGTCACTAATCCACCGTGGAATTGGTCAGCGCAAGGTATCCACACAACCTCCCTCGGTGTCACCTTTCAAATCGGGGCAGTGCTACTCGCGGCTTGTTTAGGTGGCAGAACTGCTGGTGCCCTGTCTCAGATTGCTTACGTTGTAATAGGTTTAAACCTTCCAGTCTTTACCCAAGGCGGTGGTATCAGTTATCTCAAAGAGCCAAGTTTTGGTTACTTACTGGGCTTTATTGCAGGTGCCTGGGTTTGTGGTTTTTTCGCCTTTCGGATGCCGCCGCGTGTTGAATCATTAGCCTTTAGCTGCATTTGTGGTCTCCTAACTATCCATTTCTATGGTTTGGGCTACTTGATTATTTTCCACATCATCAACTGGGCAACAATTGGAGGTATGCCTTTACTACAGGCAATCATGAAATACTCAATTTATCCCCTACCAGGGCAGTTAGTGGTGGTCTGTGCTGTTACAGTTTTAGCCTTTGCCCTACGGCAACTCATGTTTTATTAAGAGTTCATTGTCTGTTGTCAGTTAACTTTGCCACTAATGAATAACAAATAACGAATAACCACTGACCATTAACCAATTTCCATGCGCCTAAAAAACCGCTTCTTCTGGGTTGCTGCTGTTACCAGTCTGATTTTGGATCAGCTAACCAAATACTTGGTCGTACAAAATTTTGAGCTTACTGAGACTTTACCCTTGTGGTCGGGTGTATTTCACTTAACCTATGTAACAAACACTGGTGCGGCGTTTAGTCTATTTAGCCAAGGAAGCGGTTGGTTACGTTGGTTGTCTTTAATTGTAAGCTTGGGTTTGATGGCACTCGCTTTATTTGGTCCATCACTGGATATTGTTGAGCAATTAGGCTATGGCTTCATTTTGGGAGGTGCATTAGGCAACGGCATTGACCGATTTGTTGCTGGTTATGTTGTCGATTTTCTAGATTTTCGTCTGATTCGTTTTCCTGTCTTTAATTTTGCAGATGTTTTTATCAATATCGGTATTATCTGCTTGCTGATTGCAACTTTTAGGCAAAATCCCTCAGCATCTAACTCTAGGCGATCTTAAGCAATTCACAATTCGTCCCAACATTGAACTGGAAGCCATTCATTAGAACACCTGCTGCCACAGCAAGAGCGATCGCAAATCTCCACCACAACCCAATGTTGCCGAATCCCAACACCCGACCCAACGTGTAACCACAGGGCAAACCGATTCCCCAATACGCCTTTTGAGGGTCTGCTAGAATGACACGCAAAAGCTTGATGCTAGAGAAACCGAGTCTATGACGATTGTTATTTCTCTCAGTCCAGAAGTAGAGGCGCGACTCCGTGAAAAAGCTGCGCGACAGGGGCAAGATGTTAGTCTTGTTGCGGCTGAACTGCTAGCTAGCTTTTTGGAGTGGGAGGCGCAAGACTCTGAAGAAGCTATTGAGGGTATTCAGCGTGGATTGGATGATTTTGAGGCAAGACGGTTCCGTTCTTTTGATGAGTTTGCTGAAGAACAACGTCGTAAGTACAATCTGCCAGCCGATTCATAAAATACCACATTGAAATTTCCAGTGTGGCAGAGGCTGAAGCAGACAGTACCTTCTTAAAAATATCTCAAGTTATATCTCTTGACAAAGCGAGGCGTTGGTATGAAGGATTGCTGCAAGCAATTGAGTCTCTATCGGCAATGCCGAAACGTTGTCCTCTAGCAAGAGAGAACGAGTATTTTAGTAGAGAAATTCGACAACTCCTCTACGGTCGAGGGCGCAATTCATACCGCATCCTTTTCACTATTGTGGAAGGTGAGGATGTATCCACAGTTCGCATTCTCCATATCCGACACGCTGCACAACAAACTCTTGGTGAGAGTCAAGAATCAGAGGAAACCTAATACTTTACCTCATTAGATGGCTGCTTCAAGCGTTGACTAAGATTGAGAGGATATCTGATGCCATGCTTGAGCTTTGCTAAATCGCCACGTTAGAACACCTGCTGCCACAGCAAGACCGATCGCAAATCCCCACCACAAGCCAACACTACCCAATCCCAACACAAAACCCAACGTGTATCCACAGGTCAAGCCAACTGCCCAATACGCCAGAATACCGATCAGTAGAGGAATTTTGGTGTCCTTCAGTCCTCGCAATGCACCAGCCGCCGTTACCTGAACGCCATCAACGAGTTGGAACATTGCCGCCACTCCCAAGAGTGTCTTCGCCAAGCTGACGACAGCTGCATTTGCTGGATCGGCAGTATCAATGTAAAGCGACACAATCGTTCCAGGCACGATCCAAAACACGATGCCCATGATGCCCATAAACACAGCAGCCATGCCAATGCTCACAAATCCCGCCAGTCGTGCCCCTTTGGGATTTTCTTGTCCGATGAGCTGCCCAACCCGCACCGTGGCTGCCATTGAGATACCGAGCGAAATTGTAAAGGTAACAACTGCCGACTGCAATGCAATTTGGTGAGCGGCTAATGTTACGGTTCCCAACTGCCCCATCAGCAACGTTACGAAGGCGAAAAATCCGCCCTCTACTGCTGCCAGTACACCAATTGGTACACCTACTCGTACCAGTTCCCAAAAGATTTTGCCGTCAAACTGATGCAGATTAGCAAAGGCGCCGTAGACCCGAAGCTGAGGTTGACTGAGGATATAGATTGCCAAAGCTACAAACATTCCCCAAATAGACAACGCACTTGCCCAACCGAGTCCTGCTAGTCCCAATGCAGGAAGTCCAAACTTACCGAATGCCAGTACATAGTTGCCTGCAACGTTGAATAAAGTACCGCAAATCATCGTCACGATGACAGGGCGGGTTCGGGAGAGCGCTGAGACAAAACTTCTCAACACGGCAAAGCCCAATCCAGGAAAATAGCCCCATGCGATCGCTCTGAGATAGCCCTCTGCTAATGCGATGTTTTCAGGTTCTTGCCCCATTAAGCCCAGTAGAGTTCCACTATGCCAGATTAACAGCGTCACCGGAACTGCCAAGATAACCGATAACCACAAGCCTTGTCGCACTACTCGCCCAACCTGCTCAACTCGTCCACCTCCATAAGCTTCTGCGGCAAGTGGACTCACGGCTGAGACAATTGCAGAACCAATATTGAGCAGTAAAAAAAATGTAGCAGCTCCCAATGCTCCTGCGGCAATAATCTGGCTTCCCAGAGCGCCCATCATCACTGTATCCACAAACGTAGTTGCCGCTTGAGATAGCTGCGCTCCGGCTAGGGGAACGGCTAGAAGCAAGCACTCTTTAATTTCAGCGATGACCCTGGATTTTGACAGTGCGTAAGTTACGCGAACTGCACGGAAGTTCATTGGCATCTCCTGGTGATAGCCCTCTCAAGATTGTACTCATTACGTCACCAGGAGGTTCTAGAGTCTTTACACCACTGATAAACTCCGTCGTCCTGTTAGGAGATACGCTGTCATATTTCCTTTGCCTTTAACCTCAATAACTCCTCGTTTCTCGAAAAGATACTGCTCCTTTAAGCACTCATAAGTCGCTTCGGAAACCTGAATACTGCCAGCGAGTCCGTGGGATTCCATGCGACTGGCAACGTTTACCGTATCCCCCCACAAGTCGTAGATAAAGCGTTTTAGACCAATGACTCCAGCGACAACAGGACCTGTGTTGATGCCAATACGGATGCTAAAGGATTGGTTTTGTTCTACATTGAAACGAGCAACTGCCTGTTGCATATCAAGAGCAAGATTTGCGATCGCCTGTGCATGGTCACTCTTCGGTATTGGTAAGCCTGCAACAACCATGTAAGCATCTCCAATCGTCTTAATCTTTTCTGCTTCATGCTTTTCAGCAATCTCGTCAAACATTGAAAAAAGCCGATTGAGCAACACGACTACTTCCGCTGCTGAGATTCTGGACGATATCTGCGTAAAACCGACAACATCAGCAAACAAGACTGTTGCATCAGGGAACTGGTCAGCAATTGTATGTTGGTCATGCTTAAGTCGTTGAGCGATCGATTCAGGCAAGATATTGATTAGTAGTCGCTCCGTCCTTGCCCGTTCAGCTTCCAGTTTCTGGTAAGCCATTTCGATTTCTCGACGGGCGTGAAACTCAGAGCGTTGTAGCCGTTCATACAAGAATACAGAAATATTGCAGATACAGCAGAACCAGAACAGGTAGAGATTCAACTGCCAGTCAGAGTAACTTTGTCGATTTATACTCAAACCAAAGGCACTATTCACGGCAAGATAGCACAAGGGCGCACTCAACTGTGAAACCAAGTGGAGACGCCAGCGTACCGGGATGAGCGTGGCTTGCGCCAGAAATGCGAATGTCCAGATATAGGGATTTGCTGCCGCATTTCCTGCAACTGCCGCTCCAATTTGGGGCACCAAAATTACTGACCAAGAGAATCCCAAAAAGAGCAGTCCTGGGTAGCGATATGCAAATGGAGTTTTAAGCAGTGCCAAGCAGCCAAGTAGACATAAGCCTAAAACGGCATAGCTTATTATCTTTGACCATGCGATCGCCTTATCTAAGGAAGACATCCATAGAATAAAGATGACAACTGTGAAGGCAACACCGAGAGCAATCCACAGGGTAAGACGTAAGCGATTCCTCAAGAAACTATTGCGCCAAACCTCATAGTCTGCTGACCAAGTGGCTGACAAACTCACCTTTAAGAAGGCTAGCCCCTGTCTAACTGGCACTGCCAGTTCTTTCATCCCTAACCGTGCTTGCATCATTAGCGGCTTTCCCTGCACAGCGTGTGATTTCGCCAATAACTATCCCTAGTTCTAACGTCATCTAGTACTACTTTAGACGTAGGAACTGCCGTTATCTATGTTGAAAGCCACTTTGGGTACGATCCAAAAGCTGTTTGGTTCATTTTGTTGTTAGTTTTTGGTTGTTGGTTGTTTGTAAAAGATACAAATAACAAATAACAAACAATCAACAACAAAGCGGCGCAAAGCCCGCCGCTTTCTATGCACATCAGCTTACAGATTTGCTGCCAATGCCCGTCGCTTCAAAATTACCATATTCGAGCCGACAACTGGACTTCGGGCAAGTAGTGTGCTATTAAGGTCAGTGATTTCTAGTTTGCTAAAATCCAGTTCGTTAGAGCGGCTGAGGATGTCATCTGCTAACTTATTCTGCTGAGAGTCCTTGAGTTCGTACCAGCCATCACTGACTTTAACAACCAGACAGCTTCCTTGGAAATTCGCTTCGATGGACTGAATCAAGCCATTGCCGTACTGCTGGGTGACTTCAGCAACTTGATTTTGAATGCCAGCAATCAAGCTTTGCTCTGGGGTGAGTTCAGGTGGAGGTGGGGGTTCAACTTCCAGAGGTTGCGGCGGCTCAGGTGCTTTCAATTCTGATGGTGCGTCGATACTATTAGGAGGTGCTTTTGCTACCTGTGCAGGTGTCTTGGGGAGAAGTGCTGCCGTTGTTATGAGAAGAACGACTACGATAGATGCGATCACACCTGTTAGTCCCCAATCTGACAGCTTTTCATTCCAAGCGGCTGGTAGTAGAGAGCGGACTTTGACTAATATACCATCCCAAACAGCTTGAACACGCCCAAAACTAGGAAGAATGCGATCGGTCAGTTTCGGCTTAGGGGGTTGGGGCATCTGCTTATCAGTAGGCTTCTGGGATACTGGTTTTGGTACTGCTGTCGGGATATCCAATGCTGGTGTAGAAACAACGGGTTCCGTTGCTGGGTTTAGCACTTCTGTCGGGGTGTCTGCGACTTGTGCAGGAGTAACAGGTTCCACAACACTACTGATGGAGTCTGGTTCTGCTGTTACTGTCGTTGTATCTAAGACGGGTGCAGAGGGTAGTGTCGATGTCGGCGGTGCCGCCGTTTGGGGAAGCTGACTAACGGGTTCTGCCTCCAGTTGCTCCACAATCTCTTCTAGTCGGTCAATGGTTCCTCGCAGAACTTTGATACTTTGAGCCTTCAAAAACGGTTGCTTTTGCTTCCCCAATTTTGCTGGGTTCGCTTTATCGGGTTTCGATGGTGTTTGAGGTTCATAATTCATAGATTCCGGCTGCTTCTGTTGGTCTTCTGACATTGAATCTCCCTCCCAGGCAGCACCAATCTGCTTCAATACGATAGATTCTTACTGGAAGCTGCCACTACAAGCACAAATCTATCACTTCTGTCAGGCTTGCCTTCAGTCTAAAAGCTGAAGATTACTGATTATCAACTCGACATCTATGAGCATGAAACGTCGTCAATTTCTAATTTTAAGTACCCTCAGTGGCTTGGGTTTAGCAATTTTTGCCAAACTATTCCGTAGTCAGACAGCGCAAAGTTCTAATTCCAAATCGACTGATACAACTAATCTCGCCTCGGAACCCGCAGCATCAACGTTAGCTGACACCCCAAGCAACCCAACAGGAGAGAAGCCTCTACTACGCTTTGTTTCTGTGGCAGACACAGGCACAGGTGCAACAGGACAATATGCCGTAGCGACGGCGATGTCCCGTCATCAGCAGCTAAATCCCTACGATTTGGTAATTTTGGCGGGTGACAATATCTACAACAACGGTGAGATTGAAAAGATTGGTGCAGTATTTGAGCGACCCTATCAAGCATTGCTACAACAGGGCGTTAAGTTTCAAGCTTGCCTTGGTAATCATGACATCCGTACCGATAATGGTGACCCTCAAGTAAGTTACTCTGGCTTCAATATGCCAGGACGTTACTACACTTTTCGTCGCGGTGATGTGCAATTTTTTGCCCTTGATACGAATGGCAATGCTGATTGGAACGCGCAGTTACCTTGGTTAGAAGAAGAACTCAGCCGCAGTGATGCTCCTTGGAAAATTGTATTTGGACACCATCAGATTTACTCTTCAGGTCACTATGGGCTAAATCAACCGTTTGTGCAAACCCTCACGCCTCTCTTCAAAAAGTACGGGGTGCAGCTATATATCAACGGTCATGACCATCACTATGAGCGCAGCAAAGTGATTAATGGTACTACCTATTTGATTTGTGGAGCGGGTGCAGGGACTCGACCTGTGGGGAATTCAGAATGGACGGCACATTCCGCAGAACAGCTAAGTTTTGCCGCGTATGAAGTGTATCGCGATCGCATTATCATCAGCGGTATTGGCACTGATAACCAAGTCTTTGACCAAGGCATCATCCGATTAGAATCAGCCTAATGCGATCGCTTGGAGTAGATCCAGAGTCTTTGAAGTGAGAAGGTGCGATCGCGTTTATTTGTGGGATGTTTCAAAAATCGCACTATCATCAGCGGTATCAACACCAACAATCAAGTCTTTGCTCAAGGCATCATCCCATTGCAGCCAGCTAATTTGAACTATGAAAGTCAAGCGCCTTAGCATGATCTCATTTCGGGGAATTAGTGACCTGACGCTAGAGTTCGACGAGACTGAGCCAATAGTGTTCATTGGTATCAATGGGGTTGGAAAATCCAGTATTCTGAACTGTCTGACCATTCTTCTGTCTTGGCTTATAGCTCGGATTCAGTTTGATCCGAACGCTGGAGGCTCAATCATGAGAAGGCACAATGGACAGCTTGTCACTATACGGCAAAGAGACCTCGCAGAAGGACAGTTCCTTAAGCAAGAGGATATCAAGAATGGAGAGAAGAAAACGCACAATGAGATTACAATTTCATTCGACTCTCAGGAAGTAAAGTGGTCTATCACTGGGCTTCAGACAGTACATAAGGCAAATACAAGTCTCAATATTGAAGAGTTAGAGCCATTTACAAACAACAAGCGTCATCAGTGGGAAGAAAGTTCCGAAGCCAATATACCTCTAGTGATTTACTACCCGGTCAATCGTACAGTTCTTGATGTTCCTCTGGGGATGCCGAAGGAGTATTCATTTAAACAGGTAGATGCCTATGAACAAGCACTGAATGGGGTACAAATTGGTTTCGGTAGCTTCTTCCAATGGTTCAGAGCTATAGAAGATTTAGAGAACGAGGAACGGCGAGATAACCCTAATTACCGAAACCGACAGATAGAAGCAGTGAGACAAGCTATCTATTCACTGTTACCTGGATTCTCGAACTTGCGAGTCAAGCGATCGCCTTTACGAATGACTGTAAATAAACAAGGAGAGGAACTCATCGTTAATCAGTTGTCTGATGGTGAGAAAGGCTTGCTGGCAATGGTGGGTGATTTGGCGAGACGTTTGGCAATTGCCAACCCAGGTTTAGAAAATCCGCGAGAAGGTAGCGGTGTTGTCCTGATTGACGAAATTGAACTGCACCTTCACCCAAAATGGCAACGTGAAGTTATTCCAGCTTTGAGAAGAACCTTCCAGAACTGCCAATTTATTGTTACAACCCATTCACCCCAAGTAATTAGCGATGTCAAACCGGATAGCATCTACATCTTAGAAGCAACACCTGAAGGTATTGTCGCCAAACGTCCAGACAGTTCCTTCGGCAGAGACAGCAATTATATCCTTGAAGTCCTTATGGATACTGCAGCTCGTAAGGAGAAAATTAAGGATGAGCTTTTAGAGCTATTTCGACTCATTGACAAGGGAGATCTTGATGGTTCTCGTCAATTGCGTCAACAAATCGCTGACAAAATTGGCTCTGATGAGCCGCAGTTAGTTAAAGCAGATGTACTGCTCCGGCGAAAGGAGATTCTGAATCGGTGAGATATATCCGGAAGGGCGACGAACCAGAGAGCTTTACGGCTTGGAAAGAGCGGCAGAAGAATAGGGGAAATCCACTCACCTGGAAAGCCTTCCGCCGCCGCGTAACAGTGAAAAACGATGTGTATGATGCACTGCTGTGGGAGCAAGGTTATGTATGTTGCTACTGCGGGATGCAAATCACCAGAGATACTAGCCATTTTGAGCATTTCAAGCCCAAGAGCAACATCACTTATGCCCACCAAGTACTGGATTATAGGAATCTGCTGGTTTCATGCAAAGGAGAAAGTGAAGACTCAGAAGAAAGTGAAGAAGAACACCGCGTACCTGTACATTGTGGACACAAAAAAGATAAGTGGTACGATGAGCAACTGATGGTTTCGCCTTTAGATGTGAACTGTGCTAGTTTCTTTCGGTACTCAGCTTCTGGTGAAATCCTACCGACAGATGAGCCAGACAAGCAAGAAGCTGCTAAAACAACCATTGAAAAACTTGGACTCGACATTGAAAAGCTAAGACTGATACGGAGTGCGGCGATTGATGGAGCCTTGCTTGCTATTGAGGGACTTACAGACGAAGAGATACAACGGTTCTCTCAAGACTTTGAGCAGTTAAATGATCAGGGAAAATATCAACCCTTCTGTTTTGCGATCGCCTATATTCTCAAGCAGTATTTTGTTACTTAAATGATTAGTGTACTCACGGCTAACTGCTATAACGACTTTAACAGTTGGGTTGTCAAGTCATAATCGTTTTAGTCTCCTTACTCTCCCTGCCATACTTCTCCAAAGCCCAAATTAATACGGGAAGATATAGATTGATTGCCATTAGTCGTACTAGATGAGCTGCTGTTATTGTCTCAACATTGTGATTTAAGACTAAAGCAATCAATATCATTTCTGGAGAACCTCCAGGTACTGCCATCAGCAAACAAGTTAGCCAGTCCCAATGTGTCAAAAACATTGTGATTCCTGCTGCTATGAATCCCGCTAAAAACGTTAGCGCGACAGGAATTGATGTCAAGGCAATTGTACGCCTTTCAAGATTTGGATTGATTCCCCAGTACTCACCAATCGTAATTCCCAGTAATGTCTGACCTATTAAATTTACCAAAGGTGGCACATTAAAGTTAAAGGGAGGGGAAAAAGGAAGCTGGATTAATAAATAGTTACAAGCTACCCCCACTAAAATAGAGCAAAATAAATAAGGAGCAGGAACTTTAAATTTACTTCCAATACGAGCCGCAATGGCTGTTATGGACAGAACTAAACTTAGTAGTAATAAATACTGGAGATTAAATTGAGATAAATCTTTGCTTAGGGAGGAGATAATTAGGTTGATGTCATGAGGTGTAGAAACATTGGTGATTAGAGGGATTATTAAGATGATTCCTGTAAAACGAATTAATTGAACCAATGAAACGAGTGATACATTTTTTCCATAATCTGCTGCTATGCTTGCCATAATTCCTATATTGCCAGGAACAACAGCCAGCATAGCGCTTAACAAATCTACCTTAGCAATATGTGAATAGATGTAGCCAATAAGGATACTACTTAATAGCAAAAGTATGCTTGTGAATGTCAAAATCGGTAGCTTGAAGAAAATATTTGCTAGATTACTATGAGCGATCGAAACCCCGATAGTAAGACCCACAAGAACCTGCCCGATTTTTCTAACATTTGTGTTCGGTTTAATCTGAATTTTGTAGACGATACGATAGAAATAAGCGACTAATGCGCCAGCAGTAATTCCACTTAAAATTGCAGAACCTGCTCCAGCACCAATCTGCATAAAAACGAAGCTAAGTAAAAAACCTAGAATCATTTCTAGACCAACAAGCGAATACTTAGGAATGAATGTCAGCCAGGGTCTAACAAACGAACGCAAATGAATCTGGCTAATTTTTAGTGCCATATCAAGATCTGCTTTAAAAGAGTCAAAATATAAATTTAATTTTAGCTCTTTTAACGAATCTTAACAATTTTCTTTTTTGGATAAGCTATTAATGAATTTTTATAACTAAACCAGCTCGGTAGAAATAATTCAACCGTAAAAACTCACCCCTGCCTTCAGAACTGAGGGAAAGTTTCACCCCGAATGTGTAGCATCTTCTCCTGGCAGCTTTTATGAAATAGGACGAGAAGCAAGAGGCGCAAGATACTGAGAAATAAAGGCATTGCTACGAAATAACGCAGCCAAATTCGGTAGAACCCCAATCGCAAATCCCTGATTCAACTTACAAAAGTTTACCAAGAAAGCTACTCCCTGAGCGTTGTTCCCGCTTTCTAAGGGGATGTGTCATTGAACGTCAGCAACACTCGTTTAATCGTTCTCTTTCACAGTTACTGCGTTTTTTGAATTAAGGAGCTTTCTACAAGACTCTCGTAACTCTTGAGCATCAAAGGGTTTCGTCAAGTATTCTGTTGCCCCCGCTAAGCGTCCCTTTACCTTATCAAAAGCCTTATCTCTTGCTGTGATCATAATAATTGGTAAATTGCAAAATTTGGGCAAAGTACGCAATGTGCGGCAAAGATCTAAGCCATCAACCCCTGGCAGCGACACATCTAACAAAAACATTGCAATGGGTTGATGGTAAATCAAGGACAAGGCATCAACAGCACTATCGGCTACTAGAACGTTGTACTCGTTTGCGATCGCCTGTTTTATTATTTCTTGCATTGCAGTACTGTCGTCCACCGCAAGAATAGTGGGTTGGTTGCTTTGGAGTGACATATGTCCCTATCTTCCAAGAAATTGAAGCTGATAACAAGCCAATAACGTGAAGATACTTAAAGCAAAAATAACCCAAGCTTTAATTATCTAGAAAAGCCTGTTGATTTAGTCTGGACTTATTCTAGCCAAGTCTTACTACTTAGATATTTTTCTTTGACTATCTTTACTAACTACTGAGTAGAAATTTAAGCCTTTGGGTTGATCTACCCAGATTAACTAAAAAAATTGATTTTTTTGGGTTGATCTACCCAGACACTTGCTACATATCATCATGCTTTAATCTACAAACATGATTAACTAAGCTTTAACTCTCAAGCCTTCAGACGATTAGGATTAGGGAAAGTTTCCCAGTCCCAGCACCCAAAACTCCTAGTTCTATTTATTTGCGCCTACTTGCTTATCTAGTGTTTTATCAGCCGCCTTATTCACCCATCGAAGAGGCAATCAGGCTATGTTGTAATAGAAATATAAGTTTGTGAGGATGAGTTTATACTTCTTAAAATTATGTTTATTCTGTGAAGGAAACAGAGCAATTCAAAAATTTGGTTGCGATTGTGAAAATCGAACAGATAATAGGTAATGGGGTAGAGCTTTTACAGGAACTGATCGAATGAAGCGATGCTAGTCATCAACTGGCAAAAGGGCTGGGAAACCCTAGGCATCGTCTCGAATCACCAGAACATACTATAGTTATTCAAAGCCACTAATTACTACTTGTACGAACAGTAATATCCGCAGCGGAGGTGGATGACGGCGTAGCCCATTTAAACCCTTAAAAACAAAAAATAGTAAACAACAGTCTTTCAGGAGGGAGGGATGCTAACTAACGAAGACGCTTTTATTTGGCAATGGACTAGTGAGCCTTGATGATATGTACCTGTACCAAAATATCAACTCGGCTCCTGAAGCTGCCTTTGACGATTTGACTCGCTTGGCGATCGTAAAAACCTCAACAATCTAAACCGAAAGATGAGCAAGCGACCTCTAGTGGAGAAATCAGGGCAAGTGTCACATCAAGAACTCGTAGATATCAAGTTAGCGATAGATGAAACGACGGTAGTGTCAATTACCGATTTCACAGGGAAAATCCAGTACGTTAACGATAAGTTCTGCGAAATCTCAAAATATTCTAGAGAAGAACTGCAAAAAGTAGATCATCGCCTGATTAATTCTGGTTATCATCCACCAGAATTTTTCAAACAGATGTGGGGAACAATTCGCCGTGGCAAAGTTTGGAAGGGCGAAATTAGAAACCGAGCTAAGGATGGCAAAGTTTACTGGATGGATACAACCATCGTGCCAATCTTGCAAACTCAGGAAAAGCCTTATAAATATGTCTCAATTTGCAAGGATATCACTGAACATAAGCAAGCCGAGGAAGAACACATTTGTCTTGGCACCAATACTCGTTTAGATCTTCCTTCAGAAGATAGGCACACTAGCCGTAGTAGGTCTAACACTAACAAAGGATTACTTCAATCCGAAGCGAACATGTCCCGATCGCATCTGAGTGGTAGCGACTACTCTTTCCGTGAGGCTCAGCGTTTTTTTAGATTCTCGCCGGAAATGTTGTGTATTGTTGGGTTTGATGGCTATTTTAAGACTGTTAACCCAGCCTTTGAAAAAATCCTCTCCTATGCTCCAGAAGAACTCCTTGCTAAATCATTCCTCGATTTTGTTCATCCTGAAGACAAAGCACTAACCCTAGCTCAATTGCAGAAGCTTAGCACTCAAGCATCAACTATCCAGTTTGAGAATCGCTATCGTTGTCAAGATGGTTCTTATACATGGCTTGCCTGGAGTGCCTCTTCGGTGATTGAGGACGGTGTCATGTATGCGATCGCTCGTGATATTACGGAAAGTAAACGGGTGAAAGCAACCCTACTAGAGCGATCGCGTGACTCAACCTTAGAAGCTGATGTCGGGGCGGCATTGAGCCAAAGTGGTACATTACCCGAAAGCCTCAAGCGTTGCACTGAGGCAATAGTGAAGCATCTCGATGCAATTGGGGTTGGGATTTGGACCGTTGACCCATCAACCGCCCCTGGAACGACAGACCTTTTATCTCTAAACTTACAAGCGTCAGCAGGTCATCTTATCCCCACTGACACCTTTCCCTATCATCTTCCTCCAGACCACAGCCTCATTGGTGAAATTCTCCAAACTCGGCAACCTGTCAGCACTCAATTGTCTTCAACAAGCAAACACGTCAGTACTAGCACGGGAAAGGTGATTTCCTATTCTCCATTCCTGATTCCCCGACTTCCCAAAACTGCTGTTGGAGTCTCAACCCAAAAAATCTTCTTTACAGGTTACCCTCTGATTATTCAAGCACGGCTAGTCGGCATCATTGGCTTGTTGACTCATCAACCCTTATCCGAGGTTGTGCAAGGTGTTCTGGGATGGGTTGCGAATGCGATCGCACTAGCAATTGACCATGCTTGGGCACGGGAAGAACTACTCAGTCGTAGGGAAGCGCTACTCTTTCGATTAGCCAGTCAAATCCGTAACTCGCTTGACCTCGATACAATTTTGGGTACTGCCGTCACCGAGATTCGGAGTTTGCTTAATGTTGACGGCTGTCACTTTTTGTGGTGCTGGTCAGAGCCAAATCGACCTTGCTTAAGTGTGACTCACGAAGCCTGCGATCCCGGTTTACCTAGTTTATTAGGTGAGCGTCCATCACCCTATCTAACACCTTTAGCGGAGACAATCCGCAATCTAGAGACGCTCAAAATTGAAAATCTGGCTGAGGCATCCAATCTAGATCCTGAAATGCGATCAATCCTTAGCGATTGGGGCATCACCTCTGGATTGTTACTACCACTGAAGACTCACACGGGCCAGCTAGGAGCAATTATCTGTAGCCACTACGATAGCCCCCGCTTGTGGAGTGATCATGAAGTAGAACTCCTGCAAGCCGTGGTCGATCAATTAGCGATCGCGATTGAACACGCAGAACTATTCGCAAAAACTCGCGCCGCTGTTCTAGCCGCTCAAACCCAGGCACAGCACTTGGAAATGGCGTTAGAAGAACTCAAGCAAGCCGAATCGCGACTCATCCAGACCGAAAAAATGTCCAGCCTCGGTCAAATGGTTGCGGGAATCGCCCATGAAATCAACAACCCCGTTAACTTCATCACAGGTAACCTGAGCCATGCAACCCACTATATCCAAGACCTACTTGACCTAGTTGAGCGCTATCAGCAGCATTACCCAAAACCGACTCCAGATCTTCAAGAGTATATCGAAGACATTGATTTAGAATTCCTCATTGATGACTTGCCGAAAATCCTGTCTTCAATGCAGCTAGGGGCTGACCGCATTCATGAGATTGTCATTTCCTTGCGGAACTTCTCACGACTGGATGAGGCAGAAATGAAGCCAGTTAATATCCACGAAGGAATAGACAATACACTGTTGATTCTCCAAAGCCGCTTGAAAGCTAGTGGCAATAATCCTGGTATTACCATCATTAAAGAGTACGGCAACCTGCCACTTGTCGAGTGCTACGCAGGTCAACTCAATCAAGTCTTTATGAACATCGTCAGCAATGCGATCGATGCCCTAGAGACACAGAGATTAAGACAAGCAGAGAACAATTTGTGCCAAGGCGAGAGCGAAAGTGATTCTTCTTGCCCACCCACTCTCTCACCGACGATCTGGATTCACACAGAACTCTTGGATAGCCATCAAGTCCTTATCCGAATTCGCGACAACGGTCTAGGCATCCCAGAAAACGTCATTGGGAGTCTTTTTGACCCCTTCTTCACTACTAAACCCGTAGGTAAAGGCACTGGTTTAGGGCTGTCGATTAGCTACCAAATTGTCGTAGAGAAACATGGCGGTATCCTCAAGTGTCTCTCTGAACCCGGTCAAGGGGCTGAGTTTTGGATTGAAATCCCGATCGCACCACAGCTATAGCAGAAGGCAGAAGGCAGAGGGCAGAGGGCAGAAGGCAGAAGGCAGAAGGCACAGAGCTTTTATTGCAACAGCTATACCTGAGCAACGTTCTGTGACATTCCTCCGTTCATCTTTAATAAAACTTGTTGTAAGAGTTTCTGTTAAAGAGATTTACCGCTGAAAGTCTTATACAGGGAAACGAGGCGAGTCTTCCCTCATACCCAATTGCACTCAAACAGCCCACCCGTTAGGAGTTGTCGCTTCTACCTGGGACTAAACGCTGAGAGCTAATTGGTTATTACATACTCTTTCAGTAGCAAAACCTGGTGAATTGCCCTTACTACGGAAATGCACTAAAGGTATATCCCAACTTAACTTGAACAACAGTAAACAAATGGCAATCACTTACCCCATTATCGAAACTCAGCTTCGGCTAATCAGAGCCTTACAGAAGGGATATGTTGAAGCACTGGAAGCAGGAGACTGGCAAGCCGCCAATTACCGTTGCTTTCACTTACACAAATTGTGTGAAGGGCTACACCATCTTGGTCAAATGCTGGATAAAGAAAGCACCATTCCAAGCCCGGTTCCCCAAAAAAGTTCTAATAGCTGGGTTAGTAGTGTCCGTTCTACCAGCCCAATTCATGCTTTGAATGCCCCTGAGGACACTGATAACAAGTCTGTGCCTGTGGTGTCACCACCACCACCACCCGATCTTGCCCGATATGAATGGGGCATCGGTTTTCAAGGGATTGAACCACCACCAATTGATGAAGTGTGGTAGGGAATTCCTAATTGTTAATCGGTTAGACAGCTAGTTTTTAGCTGAGGCAAGTGATTGGTTCAGGACTTGACATTGGCAAATTTGAGCTTTGAGTTGGTGCGATCGCTTACCTCATCAGCCAATTGAGAATGAGTTCTAGTCGTAGAGACGTTCCGGCGGAACGTCTCTACAAAGTTTTATGGGTTGCCGAAAAAGGGGATAGATGACCCGGATGCAGTATCACACCTGGTAAATTAGGGCTGGAAACTAACGAATGCCCTATGGGTGTGATTCCTTTGTTTCAATCCCTGAAAGGGATTAATGGGTTCTGAAAGCCTTGTAGAGTAGGAGTTTTAGCAAAAATATCAAGCTACCTTGGAAAAACACCTACCCATTCGCGCCACTTCCGCTTGATCAGTTTAAACCACTTGGTCTGGGTCAACGCCTAACTCACGCAGTCGTGCTGCTAGTTGTTCAACACGTTGCTCAGCAGCAGCGGCTTTCTCATCAGGGAGAGGAATCAACTCTCCCTCAGCCGTCATCCACCGCAACCACAGCCGATTGAAAGATTGAAAACTCCCTCGCCACAAACCTAAACTTAGCTCTAGCTCCGGAATCAGCAAGCGTCCCTGAGTAAGTTCTGCGGGTTCATAGTGTCCATCGACAAGGTGGAATACCTGAAGTTGCTCGGTATAACGACTAAAGACAACATAATAAGGAACGCGCAGAATCTGCTCATAAACTTCCCACTTCGTCGGGGGCTTTCCTGGTTCGCTAACCGTCTGTCCCAAATCTTCGTCATCTGTTCCTGGAGACAATAACTCAACCACCACAAACGGACTAACTTGTTCCTGCCAGACGACATAGCTCAAACGCATATCGCGTTCTTCATAAAGCCGAGAGACACCCACAACACCAAACCAATCGGGGCGCTTATACCGACCTGAATGTCTGAAATCGTAGTAGAGATTGAGGTCACAGGCGCTGAACACCATGTCTGGGTTCCAGTTTGGAGGGACAAAGGTCAAAAACAGCAGTAGGGGTTGTAAGAAATGGAATTCGTCAGGCAAGCCAGGTTCCTCTGGGTTGTCGCTAGGCAAGTCGTACATTGTCGGCAAAGTTTGCCGAGGTGGAAGAGGTGGGTCAGATTGGGGAGGAAGGCGAGTCATATCAAGTTTTGTTTGAGGAACTTGCTTTAAACTTAATTTTAGGCTAGACATCCAGAGCATTGGCAGGAAAACTCAGCGGCTCAGCGAGGAAAATCTTTAGAATACTCACAGTATGAGTAGTTTTTAAAAGTGTGCGATCGCGCAGTACGAAGAGAGCTTATCAAGCCTAGAAAAACAAAATGTCTGAGCCACAACATCAATGGCAAATCTCGCCGCCCCCTCAAATCCCCCAGGATTTTGTTGATGCGGTAAAGCGCCACAGCCCTACATCTGATGGTCATTATGCCGCGCAATTGTTGTGGCAGAGGGGAATCCGCGACCTTGAGCAACTGCCAGGTTTCTTGAACCCAGAATTTTATCAACCCGCCAGTCCCTTTGAATTTGGGCAAGAAATGCACTGGGCAGTAGAGCGCTTGCAGCAAGCTTGTAGAACGGGTGAAATGGTGGCGATTTGGGGGGATTTTGATGCGGATGGCATCACCTCAACATCCGTTCTCTGGGAAGGACTAGGACAATTTTTGCCTCAAGAATGGCAACTAATCTACTACATTCCTAACCGCCTCACTGAATCTCACGGGCTTAATTGTCAGGGAATTGATACCTTGCAAAAGCAAGGTTGTCGGTTAATTGTCACCTGCGACACGGGCAGCACCAATATAAGTGAAATTGAATATGCCCAAGCATTAGAGATTGATGTTGTTGTCACCGACCACCACACCTTGCCATTAGAGCGTCCACCAGTTAAGGCAATTATCAATCCTCGCTATTTCTCCTCTGACCACCCACTGTTTCATCTTTCTGGTGTTGCTGTTGCCTACAAGTTGGTAGAAGCGCTCTATGAAACCTTACCCGAAGTCCCGCAACAGCCTTTAGAAAACTTGTTAGATTTAGTTGCAATTGGTTTAATTGCAGATTTGGTGCAGTTGAGTGGAGATTGTCGATATCTGGCACAAGTAGGAATCAAACAACTACAACAACTCCCAAAAACTCGCCGTCGTCCGGGTGTAGCGCGTCTATTGGAACTGTGTCAGCGAAATGGCGATCGCCCTACAGATATTTCCTTCGGTCTTGGCCCTAGAATTAACGCTGTAAGCCGGATTCAGGGTGATGCTACTTTTTGCGTTGAATTACTTACCAGCGATGATGAAAAACGTACTGAGCAATTAGCCATTGAAACAGAACTAGCCAATATCCGCCGTAAGGGTTTGCAAAAAGACGTTACGCAGCAAGTAAAACACAAGCTTGACCAACTCGACCTTTCAACAACCAGTGTAATTGTCCTAGAAGACTCTCAATGGCCCGTTGGTGTTTTAGGTTTAGTAGCAGGTCAAGTTGCCCAGGAATACGGACGACCTACGATTTTGTTGAGTTCAGATGGTGGGAACCCTGCACAAGAAGAAAACTTGCAAGAAACCTCTGGTGTCTCTTCCCAATTCCCAATCCCCAACCCTCAGCCCTTAATTGCCAGAGGTTCAGCACGTTCTGTGAATAACATTGACCTTTATCAATTGGTTAAGTCCCAAGAACACCTCTTACATCGCTTTGGTGGTCATCCTTTTGCGGCTGGGTTGAGCTTACCTGTTGAAAATATTCCCTTGTTTATCCAAGCAATAAACCAACAACTGCGACAACAATTGGGTACGTCAGGTACTTTAATGACACCTGTAATTGAAGCTGACCTCGTAGTTAAAGTTGCAGATTTGGGGAAAGAACTATTTCAAGAACTCAAACTGCTTGAACCCTGTGGAATGGGAAATCCTGTTCCAAAACTGCTGATTCAAAACTGTTGGTTTGAAGCGGTTTGGAATCGCAACTCTCAGGACATGAAGGGGCGAAAGGTGCAGTATATCAAGACTGAGTTGGAACTTTTGGACGACTCCGCTAGTGTCGGCTTTCCCGGTATCTGGTGGGGACACTATAAAGACGAAGTACCGAAGGGCAAGTGCAATGCTCTTGTTGAACTTGACTATAACAATTACAAAAGACGCCCGGAAGTGCGTATCATTGCCCTGCAACCCAACGTTGAATCGTCCTACTTTAACATCCCTACTCAACTCGATTGGATTTTAGATTGGCGAGGGGACATTGGGGAGATGGAGGAAGCTGGGGAGAACGTTCGTCCCGCTTCGCTAACACCTTCTCAACCCCTCACGATAAGCGAGTGTCCAACTAGCTGGGATGAGTTGCAAGTATGGTTCCGACGAGCGATCGCATCAGATCGACCACTAGCGATCGCTTATCCACCACCGAGTCAACAGCCACCTCGCGAAATCTGGCAGCAGTTGGTGGGAATTGCAAAATTTCTCAGTCGCACAGGTCAATCTGCGACTTTAGCGCAATTGCAAGACAAGCTTGATTTAAGCGATCGCACACTTCATCTGGGACTCAATGCCCTTTCTGAACTCGGCTTTCAGGTTAAACATTCTGATTGGTCTATTACCATTAGCTGGACTCCCATAGACTCATCAACTACTGACTCTTCTACTCAACAAGCTACTCAAAGCTTCTTAGCCGCCATTGAAGAAGAACAATTTCTGCGTGAATATTTCTACCAAGTTCCCCTATCCACTATCCAAGCCCAAGCAAGAGCTAATTATCGTGAATGATTAGCAGTTAGCGGTCAGCTATCAGCGTAGGGTGCGTCACGACGCACCCTACTAGTAAAGCTACTGTGTAAGTCTTAGTGTAATTAAAGTACACATTAGCTTAATTTTTTGTGATGCCAAAGACCCATTCCTCTGTCCAAGCCGTTAAAGAGCAGGCAAAGCAGACAGTCACCAATGCGGTTGCTAATCCTTGGATTGATCGATTCGCACGATTTGGTTATGCCGCCAAAGGAGTGGTTCACATCATTGTCGGGCTACTGGCGACAGAAGTAGCACTAGGACTTGGTGGTCAAGTGACTGACTCAGAGGGCGCTCTAAAGCCTAATAAGATGTTATCGAAAATACGCTTTTGGGTAGTAGAAGCTAAAAAAGAGATTTGGATATTATTTCTAAGGTTGGACGAATGCCATAGTCAAATTGTTTATTTCCTAGCTGGGTAAAATTACTACCTATGCTTGAAAAGCACACAAGATGAAGGATGAAGATAAGACAAAAGACCAATTGCTAGCTGAGTTAGCAAATTTGCGTCAACAAGTCGCTTTCCTTGAAGCCTCACAATTCCAGGATAAGCAGGCAGAAGCTGCACTCAAAGAAAGTGAAGAACGCTGCCGCTTGTTGGTGGAGGATGTGTGGGACTATGCGATTTTCATTCTGGATACTTCCGGGCGCATCATCACTTGGAATGCAGGAGTAGAAAGCATTTTAGGTTATCAGGAAGCAGAGATGATTGGTCAGTCTTGCTCGTGCATATTTACGCCTGAAGACATTAGAAAGGACGGTGACTTTACTGAAAGCGATGAGGCGATTATCCTACAACTGGGGCAGATGGCTTCTGTGGCGCTACAGAACTCACAACTTTATCGGGCTGCTGAGTCAGCCCAAGAACAGCTTCGCCGCCAACTGGAATTTACCAATGCGATTACAAGTAGCCTCGGTGAAGGGGTCTATGCACTTGACAGCGATGGCTGCGTTACCTTCTTAAATCCTGCTGCCCAGCAAATATTGGGTTGGACTCAAGAGGAAATGCTTGGTAAAAACATGCATGAATCCATTCACTTTCAGCGGGCTGACGGTTCCTACATCAATGCAGAAGATTGTCAAGTGTTGGCTGTTTTGCAACAAGGTAAGACGATTCGGAATGAGCTAGATGTATTTACCTGTAAAGATGGTCTTGTCTTCCCTGTATCCTATACGGGTTCGCCCATAGTTGTAGATGGTCTGATTACAGGTGCAGTAGTTGTTTTTCAAGACATCACACAGCGTAAGCAGGCTGAGGAAGAACGTGAGCAGCTATTACTCCGAGAGCAAGCGGCTCGTGCTGAGGCACAAGAGGCAAACCGGGTTAAGGATGAGTTTCTGTCAACTGTCTCGCACGAACTGCGGACTCCCCTCAACGCGATGCTGGGATGGGTTCAAATGCTACGCTCTGGAAAGTTGAATGAAGCGACCTTTGCACGCGCTCTTGAGATTATTGAGCGTAATGCGCGATCGCAAAACCAATTAATTGAAGATTTGCTAGATATCTCGCGCATCATTTCCGGCAAGCTGCGTCTTCAGATTCGACCTGTTGAACTCACCTCAGTTATCAATGCAGCTATGGATTCAGTACGCTTAGCAGCAGAGGCTAAAGCGATTCAACTCACCTGTGAGCTTGATACCTCAACTGGACTAGTTGTGGGTGATTCAGACCGCTTGCAGCAGGTTGTTTGGAATCTCCTGTCGAATGCGATCAAGTTTACTCCCAAAGGTGGGCAGGTCACGATCCAACTCAAACGCATCAATTCCAATGCCGAGATTACAGTTAGTGATACAGGTCAAGGGATTAGCCCAGAATTCTTACCCTATATCTTCGAGCGCTTCCGTCAAGCCGACAGTGCAACAACGCGATCGCATGGTGGACTTGGGTTAGGTTTAGCAATTGTCCGTCACTTGGTAGAATTACACGGGGGAACAATTCACGCCGATAGTCTCGGAGAAGGGCAAGGTGCCATATTCAAAGTGAAACTTCCGCTCACAGCCCTTCGTCAGCAGACAAGGCATCGGTCACAGATTTCTCCAACCGATGAAACTGGTGAGCCACTTAACGACGCTCTTCAGCTTAATGGCTTACAGGTACTCGTTGTCGATGATGAGGTTGATGCACGCGAGTTGATCACTACACTACTTGAGCAGTGCGGAGCATTCGTGACAGCCGCCGCCTCAGTAGAAGAGGCGCTCAAGCTCATTGAACAGTCAACGCCAGATGTCCTAGTCAGTGATATCGGGATGCCTGGTGAGGATGGCTACGCTCTGATCCGCCAGGTGAGAGCAAGGGAATCGCAAACAGGAGGAAGGATTCCAGCAGCAGCGCTGACAGCGTATGCTAGATCAGAAGATCGCAGGCAGGCTCTACTGGCGGGCTTCCAAACACACCTACCTAAACCAGTTGAGCCAGCTGAGTTGATTGCCGTCGTCGCCCACCTTAGCGGAAGAACCGGATAAGCAATTGAATACAGAAGTTCAGGAGTTCAGAATTTTGGACAAACCCAAGTTTTGGCGACCAAGGGGGAGCAAAGGCACAATCCCCAGTGAAAGAATTTCAGTTGCATCCTTTCAGGTGAGGGACACAATCTCTATCTGAAAAAACTCCTGAACTACTGAACTCCTTTCAATCAAGATTACCTTGATACTCACACTTAAAACCTGTATTGCCCCAAATTTGAAGTTCAACCGTTGTCAATGGGATTAACTTCGAGCATTTTGGTTGGATAAACTGACTCAACACAGCCCAAATCACGCTGCGAGTCACGTCCAACCCTGTTTTGAGCCAATGCTCTCGATTTCCAGGAATGCCCTGCTCCTCAACCACATCTAGCTCTACCCAAATCCCCTGAGCGCCCAAGAGTATTTGTGCCATCCACTGCGCTCGTGGTAGGTGAGAGGGGGAGGTAATTAATTTAAGTTTACGAACTCCCCACTGATCTAGAAGAGGGATATTAAAGTAGAAGTTATCAAAGGTAGAATTAGCACACTTTTCTAGCCATACATGGCGGATGGGGGCTTGTTCCCGTTGAAAAATTAGCAAAATGCAGGGGTCTAGCGAGCCTTGAGACACTAAAACTCTGGTTTCCGGGTGCTGTTTAGTCAACTCGGCTGCATAGATCTCCCGACGAATACTACCCCCTAGGACAAAAAATGTGTCTACTGAACCCGTCGCCGCTGCTTGCAATCTTAGTGTGTTAATGAGTAGCCAACCACAAAGGAGGACACCGAAGCCTAATAGCCCTAAGCTAATCAGTCGCCATTGCAATTTGGCTCGAAACCAGTTTTTGAATCTAGCCCAGTTGCGTAGAATCAATTTATCTCTCATATCTCGTACCACACGACTCAGACCTTGTTCAAAAACCCGTTTTGGAGAAGGTATTGACTGTATTACTAAGGACACTAAGTAAACTGGCACAAAATTCTATGAGCTTAGCGGCTCAATGTGAGTATAGTATTGCTAGTTCGGTTTTAGACTGGGCAGCAGTCCGATCACTTCAAAGCATCAGCTGAGTGTAGAATCCAAGCACAGGGTACCCCTTCAACTGCCCGAAAAAGACAATAACTGTTAGGTTATTAACGCCAACCCCCCTCTAACGCACTCTCCATGAATCAAAACCCAAAGTACTTTCCTTTGCTCAAAGGCGTTCTCTTCACGGGAGCGATCGCAACAACAGCCGCTTTGTCTTTATTGGTACCAAATGGTGGTCGCACTGTCCTCGCCGCACTTCAAGACAGCCCTAAAAGCATAGTTGATGAAGCTTGGCAGATTGTGAACCGGGAATACGTTGATAACACGTTTAACAACGTTGATTGGCAAGCTACACGACAACAACTACTCAGCAAAAACTACACCTCAAAAGAGCAAGCCTACGAGGCAATTCGTAAAGCCCTAGAGCCTTTATCAGACCCCTACACCCGCTTTTTAGACCCTGAACAGTTCCAAGCGCTGACCAGTCAAACCGCTGGAGAGCTTTCTGGGGTTGGCATTCGCATGGAAGTTGATGACCCAACCAAAGTACTGAAGGTTGTTGAACCAATTGAGAATTCCCCAGCATTTAAGGCAGATATTAAAGCTGGAGACAAGATTCTGGCAATTGATGGTCAACCCACACAAGGGATGAAAATCGAAGAAGCGTCAGCCATGATTCGAGGTGACGTGGGGACAAGCGTTTCTCTGCAATTATCCAGAGAAGGGAAAGGTGTATTTGATGTCACACTAACTCGCGCTCAAATCGAGTTGCCATCAGTTCACTCTTCTCTCAAGCAGGAAGGCCAGATTAAGGTTGGCTATATTAGCTTGAATGAATTTAGCTCCCATGCTTCAGAACAGATGCAGCGGGCAATCCTTAATCTGAATGAGCAGAACGTTGATGCCTATGTTCTAGATTTACGGGGCAATCCAGGAGGATTGCTGCACGCCAGTGTAGAAATTGCCCGGATGTGGATCGAGAATGGTGAGATTGTCCATACTGTAGACCGCAGAGGTGGCACACAGGAATTTAAGGCAAATAAGTCTGCACTGACACAGTTGCCTATGGCAGTTTTAGTTGATGGGAACTCCGCAAGCGCTAGTGAGATTCTTGCAGGTGCCCTCAAGGATAGTAAACGTGCTGTTGTCGTGGGAAGCAAAACTTTTGGGAAAGCCGTTGTGCAGTCTGTCCATTCTTTATCCGATGGTTCAGGCTTAGCGGTAACAATTTCTCGTTACTATCCCCCTAGTGGCATTGATATTAACCATAAAGGGATTATGCCTGATGTCACGCTCGACTTAACAACTACACAACAGCAGCGTCTACAGACTGAACCCAGCCTAATCGGTAGCGCTGAAGACCCACAATACAAGCGAGCAATCACTGTTTTGGAAACGGATGTTATGGCTCGACGTGGTGTTGGTCAACCAGCTAAGCCAATTAGTGTTCGATAAAAGTTGGGAATTGGGGATGGGGAATTGGGAATTGGACAAAGTCGGCACAGTAAATTCCTGTTTCCTCATTCCTTCTAGCATCTTCTAATTCCCAATCCTCAATCACTAATCCCCAACCAATTGGCTAACTAGATGAATTAGTTCTGGCAAAATTAGCTGTTGGACGGCGAGTTTGACGGCTGCTGTGGAGCCAGGAATAGAGAAAATGAGCTTTTTTTGATAAACTCCAGCAACGGCTCGTGAAGCGATCGCTCGCGAGCCAATTTCTTGGTAGCTAAGAAAGCGAAAGACTTCACCAAATCCTGGCAAAGTCTTTTCTAGCAAGCTTTCCAAAGCGTCATAGGTGGTATCTCGCGGTGCAATGCCAGTACCACCATTGAAGATTAACGCCTCAAGATCTGCACGTTCTCCCAGCGCTTTCATATGGGCACGAATTTGCGCTGGTTCATCTTTGAGAATTGTATAAAACCCCACCTGATGCCCTGCATCAAGGAGTAGTTGCTCAATAAGCTTTCCACTCCGATCTGTTTGGGGCGATCGCGTATCACTAACAGTAATGACAGCACAATTGACTGCCATTTTCGCGGCATCAGGATGAGGTTGGTGAGTCATCGTTTTTTATCCTTTGTAGTTGTCATTAAGTTAACGGTCGGCAGCAACTAACACCTAACAACCAACAACCAATAACCAACAACTAACACCTCAGGATTTACTAAATCCCAAATCATGCTCTTCTGCATAGCGTTCCATAAAGCGCATGAAACGATCCCATTCTTCTGAAGATTTCAATAGAACAACCGCTTCTAAGGCTGTAGGCTGACCATTGACGAACTTACCTTTAACCTCCCGCGTGATAATTTCACCTTCCTCATCAATCATGTACATCCCAGTAATGTCTTCTGTATTGTTGCCATTGAGAGCTTTAGGGTTGTCAAAATAAAATGTTGCAGTGCCACTACTCCCGTCGCGAGAGCGGGTAAGGCGCACGTCAGGGATAACGTCTTCGTTGATACCTCTGGAAAATTGAATCTGAGCCATGAGAAATCTTATTAAATCTTAAGGAGGTTATCACACTATCTTCTCATCACTTGATACATCACCTCTGATAAAAAACTCCATCCACGAGGGAATAGAGTTTTCGGGAATGGGGAATGGGGAATAAGAACTTCTAATGCCCAATTTCCTGGCATCGGGCATCTGATACCAACTTCAAAGCGAAATATCCTGCTAAATCGGCTTAGGCAGTGGCACAATTGATAAAACTGATACACACTAAGGACGTTGAGATTGTATATCAATTAGTCCTTGCACCAGTATTCAACCAAAATCGATGGGTAAGCAGCGAGCGTTTTCTGGAGTTCAACCAACCGGTAATCTTCATCTAGGCAACTATTTAGGAGCAATTCGCAACTGGGTAGAAGGGCAAAGTCAGTACGAAAATTTTTTCTGTGTGGTTGATTTGCACGCCATCACAGCCCCCCACAATCCCGCAACACTTGCCTCTGACACCTACACCATTGCCGCCCTCTATTTAGCGTGTGGGATTGATTTAGAGTACTCTAAAATCTTTGTTCAATCCCATGTCTCTGCCCATAGTGAACTAACTTGGTTGTTCAACTGCATTACGCCCATCAACTGGCTGACAGACATGATCCAGTTCAAGGAAAAGGCAGTTAGGCAAGGAGAAAACGTTAATACAGGCTTGCTAGACTACCCAGTACTGATGGCAGCCGATATTTTGCTTTACCAAGCCGATAAGGTTCCAGTTGGGGAAGACCAAAAGCAACACTTGGAATTGACGCGGGATATTGCCGATCGCTTTAACTACCAGTTTGCCAAAGGTAAACCCCCGATTTTAAAGGTGCCAGACCCTTTGATTCGTAAAGAAGGGGCGAGAGTCATGAGTTTGATGGATGGCACTAAGAAGATGTCAAAGTCTGACCCAGCAGAAGGAAGTCGGATTAATCTTTTAGATCCACCCGATGTCATTCAAAAAAAGATTAAGCGTTGTAAGACAGATATGGAAAGGGGCTTAACCTTCGATGATCCAGCTCGTCCAGAGTGCAATAATCTTCTAGGTCTGTACATGATTCTTTCGGGCAAGACGAAAGAAGCCGTCGCGGAGGAAGGTCAGGATATGGGTTGGGGGCAGTTTAAGCCGTTGCTAACCGAGACGATGATTGAAGCCCTCAAGCCAATTCAAGAGAAGTATCAAGCGGTGATGACAGATAAAGGCTATCTTGAATCGGTGTTGCGAGATGGGCGTGAGGCAGCAGAAGCGATCGCCAATGAAACACTTAATCAGGTTAAAGCTGCCCTTGGTTACTCAATGCCGCTGTAGAGTTAAAAGTTGACCGAGTGATGAGTTGTGAGTGATGCCTAGGCTCCGCTCATAATTCAAAACTCAAACTTTACATGAATTTATGAGCGATACCATTCAAAACTCAAGATTAAAAGCTGATACAGTGTCCCAACCCCTACAGCTTTACTCTAGGGGTACTACCCCAATTCAAAGTCGATTTCGGTCAGCGGTTCAGTCCGGTGAATTTTTAATCACGGCTGAGGTTTGTCCACCTAAAGGGGGCGACCCAACCCACATGATTCAGATGGCGCAGACTCTTAAAGGGCGAGTTCACGCTGTCAATATTACTGATGGTAGTCGGGCAGTGTTGCGGATGTGTTCTATAGCCGCATCAGTTATCTTGTTGCAACATGAGATCGAGCCGATTTGCCAGATGGCGTGTCGCGATCGCAACCGTCTTGCCTTGCAAGCTGACTTAATGGGTGCCTATGCTTTGGGTATCCGTAACGTCCTTGCCCTCACAGGTGACCCGGTTAAGGCGGGTGACCATCCTGAGGCAAAAAGTGTCTTTGACCTAGAATCTATCCGCTTACTGCAACTGATTAATAAACTCAATGGTGGCTTCGACTCAAATGACAAGCCCCTCACCGATGGTGTCACCGACTTATTTCCAGGGGCAGCAGTTGATCCCCAACTCAAAAGTTGGTCTGGGTTGCAGAGTCGATTTGAGCGTAAACTAGAGGCAGGTGCAGAGTTTTTCCAAAGTCAGTTGATTAGTGATTTTGAACGACTGGAAAAATTTATGGATCAGATTGCATCTGGCACCAATAAGCCAATCTTAGCAGGCATATTTCTGCTCAAGTCTGCAAAGAACGCTCAGTTTATTAATAAGTACGTTCCAGGTGTTAATATTCCGCAAACCACGATTGACAGGCTAGCAGCAGCGGATGACCCGTTACAAGAAGGAATGAAGATTGCAGCTGAGCAAGTTCAGCTAGCGCGGCAACTGTGTCAGGGTGTCCACATGATGGCAGTCAGGCGAGAAGATTTGATTCCCGAAATTCTAGATTTGGCTGGAATTTTACCAGTGAAACCTTAACAAAGAATGCAAAATGCAGTTATTGGTTGTTGGTTATTAGTTGCTTGACTCTTTAACAAACAACTAAGGACTTAAAAGTGATGAGCAAAACGGTAGACACCCGGATTTCTGAGGTTACGGTATACGACGACCAAGCGCTAGTAACGCGCCGAGGTGTTGTGCAGCTAATTGGTGAGGAAAAAGAACTTGTCATTACCCAACTACCATTGACACTCCTGAGGGAGTCGGTACGAGTGAGGAGTCTTGGCATGGCGGTGCGACTCGTCGGGGTACGCACCGCACGCACTGATGCGACGGAAGCAGTTACCCAAGAAATTGCTCAGCTAACTGAGGAAATCGGGCAAGTTGAAGAGCAAAAACGGGCTTGCCAGGACCAACTGACACTTTATAATCTCCAACGCAATTTTGTTAAAAGCTTAAGCACTCAATACCTGGAACGCTTGACCCGATTCCAAAGCCCTGAACCGCTTAACCTGAATGAAATCACGGACTTACTGGATTTTGTTGGGCAGCAATACAACCAGTTTTCAAAAGCGATCGCAACTTTTGAGAAAGAGCAACAGAAGCTTGACCAAAAATTACAGGCACTTCGCCAGCAGCTACAATCGCTTTCAACCCTTCGTCCTCAGGAAAGTTTCAGGATTATCATCAGCCTGGAACCTTCAACAACTAAGGAATTTGAGCTAGAGGTATCCTACGTTGTGCGTCAAGCCAGTTGGGTTCCACTATATGACCTACGGTTGAATGCAACTGATGAAAAAATGAACATCTGCTATCTTGCCGACGTCAAGCAAAGCAGTGGCGAGGATTGGCTAGATGCGGCTTTTACCCTTTCAACCGCAAAGCCGGGACTCGGTAGCCTACCACCCAAGTTAAATCCTTGGTATATCGATGTCCAAGCCCCAAGCCATGCAGGACAACAGGCAAATGCGATCGCTGAATCTGGTAACCTTCCCCCACGAAGCCTTGCGATTACTATGCCTTATCCCGGCATGACACCGGAACCAGCAGCCCTACGAGATTCAGAGTTACAGGCTGCTGTAGAGCAAATCGCAGAATCCAAACAAGGAGGCATTGTCACCTTAAAAGTTAGTAGTGGCAGTATTCCCAGTGACAACACTGCTCACAAAACCACAATCTTCAACGCAGATTATCCTTGCCGCGCCCAGTATATCGCCATGCCTCAGGTGAATAGCTTAGCCTACCTTCAGACAACGATTACTAATCCTTTAAGTGGTGTTACCCTACTACCCGGACAAGCAAACATCTTCCGTGGTAACACGTTTATCGGCACAACTTCTCTAGAAAACATTGCTCCTGGTCAGGAATTTAAGCTCAACTTGGGTATTGACGAAGGACTAAAAATTGATCGAGTTTTAGTAGAGCGTCAGGTAGATAAGACACTAATTGCCAACCAAAAGCACACAACCTATGCCTATCGCTTGGTCATTACAAACTTACGCGAACAGACAGCGGAGCTGGCATTAATTGAACAATTACCAGTCAGCCGTAACGAGCAAATCAAGGTAAGTTTAACTCGTACTAACCCCCAAATTCAGGGAGGTGAAATGGGGAGGTTAGAATGGTCACTCACTCTCCCCCCCTTATCTAAACAAGAGCTGTACTATCAGTTCACAGTTGAGCATCCCCTTGAGCTAACTATTGTTGGTTTGGACATTTAGTTACGAGCATCTGGGGTATCAATAGCGTTTCCTTAGATTTGTACGCATTTGTTGTAAAGCTCCAAAGACTCTTTGTTTCTTTCCTAACTCTTCTCCACATGCGCCTCCAGATAGTATTCCGCCATCCTGACCAATCAGTCATATCAAGATACTGAAAAAATAAATCTTGACAAGGATGCTTACAGCTTCTTTGCCAGGGTTTGGGAGGAGTCGTAAAGTGAACAATGTAAGGATTATGCAGGACATCGTTTGAAGCGGCTTTCCTGTATCCAGTTTCTTTCTTTTACTGTTTCCACAACTTTGAGACTGAATGTACAGTTTGAGCTGATTACATGTATTTTTAGCACAAAGTTCAACTAAAGTAGTATCTCACTACTCAGCTTCACAGAATTTTTACATATCTGAGGTCAATAAATTATCTTTAATTGCAAATTGGCTAGTAATAGACGCTTTCTAGCGTATTGGTGGTGACCCTAACTCAGAGATATCGTAACCATTGGGATAGCTCCGTACTGAGAAATCTGTGAAGAAAGCTGCTTGTTTTCGAGGTGGCAACAGGCGTAACACTCGGCCTCGGAGTTTAAGGCTCATTGCGACAAAAGAACGCAGCAGCCTTGGAGCGTGAGGAAACCCACAAGCGTCAAGAATTGTGTCATCCAGTAGCGCGTAAACACTAGGCTTTAGCATGGGTCGAACAACGCTAGGAAACCAACTCAGGAATAGGTCGCGAGTCGCTTCACCCGTGCGGCGATTGGTATCTGAATAGCGGAAATGTTGACGTTCGTAGTCAAAGTTATAGCGTTCAAATTCTTCATAGGTTTCCGGGATGTCTTGAATATGCATCCGTTTGCCTACCTCGCGCCAGAAGTAAAATGAGGCAAGACGTTCTTGCTCACACATTTGACGCCAGCCGAAGCGGGCATTCCAACGGATTGGCTCATAAATGAAGGTTGAAAGTACATAGAGGAAGTCTTCATTAGAAATCTTGAACCGTCCATGGATAGCATTCATCTGCTCAATGGCTTTTTTCCCGCGATCGCTTTCGTAGCCCCATTTCATGATTTCTGTAGTCAGGAGTCCAGTATCGTCGTAGCGTTTCTGAGGACGATGCTTGAATTCACCCGTTTTATCCAGTAATGCAGAGATACTAGGAACGCAGAAGGTTCGCATCAGGGCAATTTCAAGCGATCGCGTCGTATCCCAAGGAAACTCATAACCCGTCATCAGTTGGGTTATTTGACAATGGTCTTGCACTGGGTCTAGTTGCTGAATTTGTCGGAGATTCGCGTTACGCTTAGTGTTTCTAAATTTCAACATTCCATCCCTTTTCTTTCAATACAGATTTTGGCTCATCAAACGTGTAAAATTGGCTACCGGATAGAAACTTCTTTTTGAGTGTCAACTAAATCTACTAGCAAATTCATTTTGATATCAATTATCTTTATTAATATTGCATTAGATTTTCGGCAAGAACACACAGCTTTCATTACTATCAAATTAAGCCCTGATAACTGGAAAGGGTAAACATCTTTGGTACGCATGAATCATCAAGGTCTAGGTATGACCACACAAACAACCAAGCCGTTACCAATCCCATCTCATTTTGATGCCAGCCGAGTGGGAGAAGTTTGGCGAGTGCCGTATCAGGATCGGGCAGTTCAAGCGAGAGAATGGGCGCATCAGCACGGTATTCAGCCAGCGGCTGAGGATAAAACCCGTATTGGTCTGCTGTTAATTGATGTTCAAAATACCTTTTGCCTTCCCGACTTTGAACTATTTGTGGGTGGTAAGTCTGGGATGGGGGCTGTGGAGGACAATGTACGGCTGTGTGAATTTATTTACCGCAATTTAGGGGTGATAAGTGCGATCGCACCAACAATGGACACGCACACAGCGATGCAGATTTTTCATCCCATCTTTTGGATTAACGAGGCAGGAGAACACCCTACCCCAGCAGCGACCAACATCACTCCAGAAGCTATCCAACAAGGTGTCTGGAAGGTAAACCCAGCGGTTGCCGACAGTATCGCAGGTGGCGACTACTCGAAGCTAGAAACACACGCTTTGCACTACGTTACGCAGCTAAGTGGTGCGGGTAAGTACCCCTTAACGATATGGCCTTATCATTCCATGCTAGGGGGAATTGGTCATGCGCTAGTTTCAGCCGTGGAAGAAGCCTTATTTTTCCACTGCATTGCTCGAAATAGCCAAACACGGTATGAAATTAAAGGCAATAATCCTTTAACAGAAAACTACTCGATCCTGCGCCCTGAAGTCTTAGACGGAGATGATGGATTACCAATTGCCCAGGAAAATGCCAGCTTGATTCAGCATCTGTTTGAATTTGATGCTGTCATTATTGCAGGGCAAGCGAAGAGTCACTGCGTCGCTTGGACAATTGCTGATTTGTTGACAGAAATACAAGCGAAAGACGCTAGTTTAGCCAAGAAAGTCTATTTTCTGGAAGATTGCACCTCACCTGTCGTGGTTCCGGGTGTGGTGGATTATACGGAACAGGCAGATGAGGCATTTGAGCGATTTGCTGCTGCTGGAATGCACCTTGTGCAATCAACCCAACCCTTAGATAGCTGGGCAGAGTTCCCTTTTGTGTTGGTTTAAAAAAAGAGGTTCTTCAGTACTTAGTATGCCAATTCAATATGTAATTTAAATGCACATCAGCTTAAGACGTTTTCTTTATCCAGTTTTCTCATAGCCGTTTCCAGGTCATTCGTTAGTAGTAGAGCACTTTTCTTCGCTGACTTGGTGCAGTAATCTGCCACCTTCAAGGGAGTGCCAATGCGAACAGATGCCTCACAGCGCCAGTGGGGTACAAGTTCGCTGTAACGGATGCTAATTGGCACAATCACCAAATTTGTATCCAGCTTACCGGATTCAACTTGTAGGGCAATACGCGCCATTCCAGGCTTGAGCGGGTGAATTTGACCATCCTGATAGATATTGCCTTCAGGAAACATGACAAGCGCTTCGCCATTGCGAAGGAGTTCGACACCATGACGGAGACTGCTAATACCTGGATGTCTAGTATTAACTGGAAATCCTCCCATGCGCCGGATAAACCAACCTTGTAACCCTTTGACTTCATCGGCTGAAACCATATACCGCAAGTCACGTCCCGTTTCGGGTTTTCCTGCGGCATAGGGGATGACCATTCCATCCCAACGAGAGCGATGAGTCGGCGCTAGGATAACTGGACCCGTCTTGGGGATGTTTTCTTGCCCAGTCACTTTCAGCTTACGGAAGTAAAGCGGCATGACCACACGACGACCCAAGGGATAAAGGATTGGTGTTAACCAATGGCAAACATGGGAAGTAACGGGAGCTACTTTTGCTGAAGTTAGCGTCTCTGGAGTAGGTTCTACCTGGGTTGTCATTACTTGGGTGTGTTCACGGGATTCGAGCTGCATCATTGAGGTTCAAGTTATTCCATTACATCCTTGTCGCCACTTTTACCTTATGGGTTCTCCCTACCTTGTGTCTTCCACTTAAGGACACTTCTATCGGTGTCATGAGGGAATTTGTCTCTTACTCATGGGGGAGTGGTGACGGCGTTGCGTAAACCAGGATTGCAGCTGATGACGGCAGACAGATTCCATAATGCCAGCAATAACAGGCAACCGATGATTAGAGTAAGCACTGTCAGGAATATTGGCAACAGTTCGGATTGTGCCAGTTTTTGGATCGTCCACCCCGTAAACGAGAAGACCCAATCGCGCTAGGACGATCGCACCTGCACACATTGGGCAAGGCTCTAGCGTCACATACAGGGTACAACTGTTTAGGTGCCAAGTTTGTAGAGCTTGACCTGCTGCCCGAAGTGCGAGAATTTCTGCATGAGCGGTCGGGTCTTTGTCACGTTCTCGACGATTCTCGGCAGTTGCAACCAAATTACTATTGGCATCAACGACAACAGCACCAACGGGCACTTCACCCGCATCACCTGCGGATTGAGCAAGTGCGATCGCCTGACTCATCCATTGTCGATGAACAAGATAGCCAGCGTCATCAATCACGGGTGGTGAATTTTCCATCCTTTGCGCTAGCTAGCTGGCTGTGTTAGCAACGGCTCTAACTGACCTTTTCCATCTAACCCATAGATGTCATCACATCCACCAACATGCTGAGAGTTGATGAAAATTTGCGGCACACTTCGTCGCCCATTAGCACGTTCAGCCATCTGGCTTCTAGCGGATTCATCACCATCTATCTTATATTCCGTGTAGTTAACTCCCTTCCACCAGAGCAGTAGCTTGGCTCGGATGCAGTAAGGGCAAGTTTGCCAAGTGTAGATTTCAACGTTGGCTTTGATGCGTTCTGGATGGCGTCCTAGAAGCGGATTGAGAAAGTCCAGCATTTTCGTTTTCTTAAAAGATTCTATGTACTTTATCTAGCTTAGTTTCCGATACGAAACGAGCAACATCAAGCCCTGAGTGGGATAAGATTGCGAGAATCAGCAAAACCTCAGTATGGTGGTTACTCACTTAATTGAGCGATCGCTTACAGATCAAGAGGTTTTGGGATGAAATGGAATAGGACTAGCCGTTACACCGCGAAATCCTTATTCTGGATGAGTGAAAGCAAGTGCTAACCAAAGCGCTGGGGGAAAGAGCGAGAGATGGGACGAATATTTATTTCTGCCGGTCATGGTGGTATTGAACAAGGGGTTCCAGATCGAGGGTCAGTTTCTGGTAATTTGACTGAAGCCCAAGAGATGATTTTACTGCGTGACCAAGTGGTTCCAGAGTTGCGATCGCGGGGATTTGAAGTGCTGTCTGTCCCTGATGACCTAAATTTAAGTCAAACAATTCAATGGATTAACTCCCGTGCTCGTCCCGGCGACGTGGCGTTGGAAATCCATGCCGATGCCTATTCCAATCCCAGTGTCCGAGGCTCGTCTGCCTTCTACATAGCCAACAATACCGAGCGAAAAACTCATGCTGACTTATTGCTGACTGCTCTGTGGCGACGCCTTCCTCAACTTCCTAACCGAGGAGCCAAACCAGACACAGCTACAGGTCTTGGGCGCATCGCCTTCTGCCGCGACACAGTTCTCCCTTCTATCCTGATGGAAGTTGGGTTTATTAGTAACCCAGACGACCGATTCTTAATTCAAAACCGACGCCGCGACATGGCTTTAGGCATTGCTGATGGACTTGCCGCTTGGAGTCGTGCTGTCTCAGGTACAGGGTCAACCAATGACACAAGTGTTACTTATCCAACAATCAATATCAAGATTAATAATCAGACTTACGGAGAGCGGGGCATTTTAGTTAATAACAATTCCTATGTTCCTATTGACTTGGTAGATCGGCTGGGAATTGATCTAACAACTGCCCCAAATGTTCGCCGTGTTCAATATGGAGGCGTGGTATATGTTCAAGCGATCGCACTGCGGGACTACAACATCTCTGTTAGCTGGGATAATACCAGTCGTACAGTAACGTTACGCTCGATTTTACAATTTTGTCCCGGTCAGATAGACCGGATTATGGGGCAGGGTAGCACCTCAGAAGTGCAACTAATGATGTTCCTCAAAGCCAATAACGAGAATGCCCTAACCCAGTTTCCCGACTTACCTAAGCTCTATCGGGAAGAGGCGGCAATTGAAGGCGTGAACTATGACATTGCCTTCTGTCAAGCTTGTGTTGAAACCGACTTCTTACGCTTTGGCGGCGACCTTAAGCCGAGTCAAAATAACTTTGGTGGCTTAGGCGGGGTTGGTGATGAGCCTGATGGAGCAACGTTCCCCAGTGCAAGGCTTGGTGTTCGCGCCCATGTCCAACAATTGAAAGCCTACGCCAGTTTAGAACCATTGGTGCAAGAACAGGTTAGCCCTCGGTTTCGCTTTGTCACCCGTGGAATTGCACCTTTAGTTGAGCAGCTAAGTGGACGTTGGTCAGCAGATTTACAGTATGGTGCTAGGATTTTAGCGGTTATCCGGCGTCTATATGAGTCAGCGGGCTTGCTCTAGTTAAGTTTTTGGCTACAAGTTATAGCAAAAGGCAGAAGGCTCTTATGCAGAGGGCAAAAGGCTTTTATGTTTATTACTAGTACGTGGTTGTTTGGGTCGTTAAATCTGTCCTAATCTTTATCGCGACAGCTAGATCAGCTCTTACAACCAACAACCAACAACGAATAACTAACCACTAAGCCGTTTTGAAAAAACGGATAATTTCGCGAACGTGGTCGAGAAATTGTCCATCAGTACTCAGTTGTGAGATCGCTTGTCTGGCTTCCCTAGACAAACGCTCGTGCTGAGCTTCATTGGTTGCTCGTAGTTCTTCAAAGGATGCGCTGATACGAGCTAATTCTTTGCGAGTTTCTTCCTGGTATCGTTGCTGAGTGGCTACCCAAGAGTAAGGTTCTTCTGGATCGAGTTGTTCTTCAATACGCTTAACCGTTTCTTCCAGGATGTTAAAACGACCACGCAATTCCCAAATATCTTCTCTGGGATAAGTAAACTCTTGCCGAATCATTGCCAAACGAGTAGCAAGATATTCATAAGTTCGCACGGCTGGACGCAGGATGGTTAAAAGTAATGCCGCACCAGAACTAATGTAGCCAACGGCACTAATACCTGTTGCAGCAAGAGTGTAGAGTCCAACGGCTGAAAGCAGATGTAAGGCAATGGCGACAAGAAGCGATCGCTTTGCGACAACCTTGGCATACTGGACTTGCTTTTCATCAATTGCAATTCCTTTCTCGTTTGAGGTTGCTGCTTCGTCTAAAACTGCCTTAGCTTCAAAGTGGATATTCCACGGTACTGTGACAATCACCAACAACCATTCAAAAATTGCTACAGCAATGACCCAATCGAGGAAGCTACCTGCTGGTATATGCAACCATTGCAAGATTCCATAAGCTAGTAAAACTAAAACGCCTATTCCGAAACTGAATCCGATGAAGTTGAAGTACATTTATGTCAGTCTCCTCTTGTGAAAACTTCGCTTCAATCCTGACTGGGGGTTGCTGTTGTCGCTAGGTCGTTTGTGATGGTTGTTAGAGCTTCACATCGATTAGGGTCGATACCGACTTTTAGAGGAAAGCGATCGCTCACTTACTAAGTAGCTCAAACCTAAGCTGTATATGAGCTAACGCTGAAACCTCTGCCAAAACCACTGTGCTTGGGAAGTAGACATTCCCCAGAACTGTCACACTACTACAACTAACGCCTAGCCTTCATAAGAAAGCTAGGCGTTACGCACAACTCGTATTTACAAGGGACTGTTCTGAGTCCTAGTCAAAAATATTCTTAATTTTGTCAATCAGGCTTTCCGAAGCATCTTCTGCTTTATCACCTGCATCGCTGATGCTATCTTTGGCATTGCCAACTGCTTGTTCAGAAGCGATCGCTTGAGGCACAACTGGCAAGAGCCAAAGTAATGTTGGGAGTAAGAGCTGATTTCTAAGTATGAGAAGTTTAATTAAATCCCACTTCTCAAGCTTCTAACTCATCCAAGTGTTCTGCAACAGAATGGTAAAGATCGAGAACATGATTGTCCTGAAGACGATAGAAAACCTTGCGACCTCGCTTGTGATAGCGTACTAGTCGCATGGTTCGCAAAGCCCGCAGTTGATGAGAAACCGCTGATTCGCTCATCTCTAGTGCAGCAGCTAAGTCACAAACACAAAGCTCTTTAAGCGCTAGCACTGAAACAATCCGCAAGCGGTTTGTATCACCTAGGAGGCTAAAGAATTCTGCCATTCGCTGGGCTTTTTCAGTGCTGAGGATTTGATTCTGGAGTTGCTGGACATCATCAATTTCAACCGGATGTGGCGGATGACAATTGAGAGGATTGAGTTCCTCTAGGGGAATGACTGTAGCCCCTTGATCTGAGAGTTGGGCTGACATCTTGTTTTTGTGTGTGCAGGCTATGGCTATGCCACCTTATGGTAACGAATGAAAATGATTAACGTTTTCAGTCCCTTGAATATAGTTGTGGTCTGAAGCTCTTCTCAAGAGTCAGGAAAGTCAGCCCATCCTTAGTAATGTGCAAGAACAGGCTGATTGGGGCTTTAACCGCAGCTACAACCTTGATGGCTGCACCCTTTACCATCGGCATGATTGTTGGCACAAGCCTCACCACAGTAATATTTGCCGTCCTTTTCCACCGCATCATTAGTAGAGACGACACAGAGGCAAGATTCACAAGCACATTTCATTCCAGTTACGGTAGTCATGATTTTTTCCTAATCCAGTTCTCTATTAAAGGCTAACATATGAACATACGTTCAGGTATTGCTTAAGCTAATCTTTAACATCCAACCCCAAAAATCACAGGCTTCGCCTTACTTCGCGATCGCTTCTGGATCAGCAACGGTGAAGTCATTAAAATTAAAATTGTGCTTGCCAATACCTAGTTAAGTTTGCTACCTTAGTTAAGCGCTGAAGATAACAAGCCGGGATAGCTCAGTTGGTAGAGCAGGGGACTGAAAATCCCCGTGTCGGCGGTTCAAGTCCGCCTCCTGGCATATGTGTTGTTGTCCATTAAATAATTAATGGTCAGTTTTAAAGAATTAGTTTCCCAAATCCACATTTGGGAAACTTTTTTGCTTTAGTCATGGTTTAGCGACATCTAAATCAGTTTTAAAGAATTAATTTCCACTGCATAAGGCTGCTAATCAGTCAATACAGAATTTAATAAAGAGCCAAAAACCCATAACACTGAAAGTCTTGATGCAGAATGTGAAGAAGATTTTTCAGTACCCTGCTCCTTTCAGTCCTACTCCAGTTCTCTGTACGTCTGCTGCTAAATCACTCTTCACATAGGCTATATGCCCTTTCAACCCACCCAAGAGCGGGAAGGTTGATGAAACTTAATTTGGTAATAATACTAGTGCTATTCGTTTATCTTTCAACCCACCCAAGAGCGGGAAGGTTGATGAAACATAAAGCTACTATCAGGTAATTGTATGATTCTATCTTTCAACCCACCCAAGAGCGGGAAGGTTGATGAAACTGGGTGAGCTTTTGGATGTAGGTAGAACTTATTCCACTTTCAACCCACCCAAGAGCGGGAAGGTTGATGAAACCGCGCCCGCTGAAACCCTTATCTACACCAGCTAACAAATGGATTTTTGACGGCTGATGTTAAATTCCTCATTTCAGCTTTTTCTCCAAGGAGAATGCTGATTTCCTAACAGTCTTAAACTAAGACTGGACAAGGGTTGTAGACTTTTGACGGCACTCCAGGGATTTTGCCCCCACTTCGACCCGTCAAAAAATAGATTGGGAGGACTCCTCCTTGCTCGGAGGCGATTCGGTAGCTGCCACGACACGTACACCTGTATCCTTATAACCAGAGGCGCTAACCGCTGGTTATAAAAACATAGCTCCCTGATGCTAGGCGCGACCCTGCACCCTATCTACGGAAAAGTTCCGCAGAAGGAACGTCATTTACGCAGCAAGCTCCGTAACGACGTGTCTCTCTAATTATTTAAAGAGACGCGGACAACTACACAGGGCGGAAAGCAATTAAACTGCCCATACACTTATCATCTGTTCACAGGGAACGAGACGCGCTATTGAACAAATATTATCTTGTCAAGGTACAATGCTGGATTGCTTAAATCATGAAGTCTTGACATTGTAGGAAGATAGAGCAATGGCTATGGCTTTTTGCTCCAACTCGATTCCAGAGGGCTGTTGCCGGATAACAACAGCTATACCCTCGGAAGAAGCACACTCCTTGATGCAATCAGATAGTCGGCTGTAACTCCAGGAATGGAAGCTAGCCCGATAGCCCTTGCCATATTCCTTCTGGCGCTCCTTCTCATTGGGAAACAGGCGCTCGGCTCTGGCTCGAATATCACTTTCAACACTTTCACGAATGCCCTTTAATTGTGGGATGGCAATAGTCCCTGCTTTTCGTTGAAGGGCAAGCTCGACTATCTTAGAAGCGATGAGTCGCTCAACATAGAGTCCTAGATCGGAGTCTGAGTTGCTACTTCTATAACGGTCTTGTTTTTGCTCCTCACTCCTGCGCCGAGAATTTTGCTGGTGCCGTTGATGGAGTTGCTGAACCAGGCGATGGGGTTTCCTGCGAACACGCTTTCCCTTCCTGATATAGAGTTTGCCTCCATTGGGATGTCGTTGTTCCGTTCCATCTTTTATCAAAGGTTCCTTCTTTCCATTTCTCCAGATATATTGGGCTTCTCCTCTGTTCAACAGTTCCTTGGCACTCTGGCGCTCTAAAACTTCTTCTTTTTCGACATCTACAACAGCAATAGCCACAGGTTCATGACGACTGAAACTAACTCCAACGACGATGTGAGGTTGCCCTTGATAAGGTTTAGCGTTAGGGCGAGGTGGAGGTGAGTTCTTCTCCAGATAAGTTAATGTGGAGCGTTTCCTTCCAACACTTTCAATCTGGGTCTTAGTAAGCCCTAATTGCTCTAGCTCTAACTCTTGAAGTTTCTCTTTATTCTTAAGTGTCTTAATTACCTCCTTCTTCTTTGCTTCTCGTACTTGCTCAGTCCCCTCGGCTGTGAGCATTTGCCTATCTACAGTGCAATGAAGGTAAAGACGATGAGTATTCCAAGGTTTTAGTTGGGCTTCTTGATTGTCGGTCGTTCTTTTTTTGTTGCTACCGTGTTTACTATCATCCTTACGCCAGATTAAACAAGCTGAGCGCAGTGCAAATAGCCCTTGCGAGAAACGTTCTTCATAGGGCAGTTCTTGATAAGTCTGATAATCAATTAGAAACTGTCGAAATATTGATAGCTGACGACAATCACACTGAATCTTGAAGGTATGGTCTTTAGCTCCCTTAAATCGGACACAAATTCTTTGTTGAGGTCGCTGGCAATGCTTCTTCTCTTGAGTTTCAACAGACCAGTACAAGTCACCCGAACTACCAAACTGAATTGGGTAAGGCAATTCTTTCAGCAGAGGAAGTTGTTTCTGAACCGTTAGTGTCTCTAGTTCTGCTGCCAACTTCTCAGGGTCATCGCTTAATTCTGGAAGAGCAGTTACGTGACACAGATTTTCTAAATATCGCTGTTCGGTTGGGTCTCTTCCCTTCGGAAGTCGGCTAGTTAGCTGCTCCTCAAGGCGCTCAATCTCTTTCCTTTTCTTGTCTAGACGCTCGGAAAGCTGGTCGAGATTCTGCTCTTTCTCATTAATTTTCAGGTTATTGATGAGTAGATGATTAATCGCACGACGGCTTAGAGGAGCTTCGGCAGTTCCATCATGCATGTCTAACAGAATACTTATTAAAGCTTTCTGCTTCTTACTTTCCTTATTCAGCTTGTCTAGCGCCTTTTTCTGAATTTCGTGAGCTTTGACCCGAATCTCATCTGGATTAAAATCAGTGGTTGCTATCAATTCAAGTTCGCTTTCTACTGCCTGTAACCAACGCTTTTTGCCCAAGAGTTGAAGCTGTCGTTCTTTCTGTAAGGCAAGCCAGGACTTGTAGGTGTAACAAGATATCAACTCAGCAGAGGTATAGAAGCGACCAGGCAATCCCACATATCCTGAATTTTCCTTGAGAGGAGCGAGAATTCCTCTAACTGTATTGCCAGAAATAGCCCCTTTTTTCTGCCACTCCTGAAACTGGGGATGTTGAGCAATCTTTTCTAGCAATTCGTTGACTAGAAGCGTGTGTTTTTCCATCAATTCCCAAAAGTATCGTCGCGTTTCCTCACTGGCACAAAGACGAGATTGAATCGTAAACATCGACACAACCATGAGGTAGATACTCCCAATAGTCAGGACTCAGGTTACCCGATGCCACCTAACTTGAACTGAGTCAGGGGGCTAGTAGGATGATGAAACTTCAATGGATTTTACAGATGAAGATATCATAGCTCTATATCTTGTCACCATGACAAGTGGGTTAGCTATGAGTATTGCCCCAAGATCTCCTGCTCAGGGACACTGGGAAGCGTTAAAGACGTACTTCCAGCCCCTTGGTGAGCAGCTAATGGAACTCGACGAGTTTCTTAAACATTGGAATGTATCGCGTGAGGAGCTAGCTTTTATCTGTGATTGCTCCCTCACGACCGTTAATCATTGGTTCTCGCAAGGTGAGCATCGTAGAGTACCGAGTGAGAAACACAAGCAAAGGATGTCAATCGCCCATCACATCTGGACTACAGTCGAAACTGAGCCAGAGTATTTACAGATCCTTAGGGAAATGTACAACAAGAATCGAAGACGAAATTCTTAGTCAGCCTTCTTGTCATTTGGCAAGTATTTATTGTCACTGTGGCAAATTTAGATTTACTCTTTGAGAGAGCTTGGAGATTTTAGAGATTGTGTCTGAATTCACATTCCAAATACCACCTTTCGCCTTGCCAGAGGTCATTCCTGAAGTCATACCTCAACAAAAGCTTCAACTTGGTGATTGGGTTCGCTGGCGACAAGTACCCAATGGTGACTTTGGGTGCATTATTGGTGTCATCTACACTCATTCGGCTAGCTGCATTGCCACTGGACTGCATTACCTAGTTCTTCTTGACGAGAACAGTCCATCCCGTCGCATTACTAGCTATGACTTCGCCTTTGAAGAGGATATAGAACGGCTCAATGAGTCCCCTCTAGCCTAAGTCGCTACTTATTATGTCCCAAGCGAAAAGACGACAACGGGTGCTGCAACTGCACAATCAAATGTTCATGTCTCCTCAAGACTTCAGCTTTCGCTGGAATGTTGGGTATGAGGAACTAGCAGAAATTTGCGGCATCTCCAAATCCACCACCTATCACTGGTTAGGCGGACAGGCTAGCCGCCGAGAAGCAGGTCTTCCCTACCAAAGAATTATGGCAATGGCTGACTTCCTGCTTACGAATGCTGAGAGAGTTCAACCACTATTGGAGCGCTGGCACATGAGGCAGTAAGGGTAATTGGTTGTGCTTTTGCAAATTGACAAAATCTTGTTGACCACTTGAGAAACTGAGCAGTACGGTGCAATGAGTGAACACAAGCACCCATTGTTCCATGACCTTTCTCTCTACCCGTAACGGTAATCAACCTCCCACTACTGTCGAGATTATTGACGACCACATTTTGATTCGCGACCTGGAAATTCATCATTCAGAGGCAGCATACTACTTGAGACAACTCCCTCACTTACAACAAGAAGCGGCTCTTGTGGGGATTTTTGAGATGGGTTTTGCCTGCCGACAATTTGCTCAAGCCCGTCAAGATACAGCCTTTGTCGAACAACGGATGCAATCTCTATTGGTTGAATTTCAACAAGCCGTCAGAGGAATTGCCCAGTCCTTCGAGCAGGAGTTGGTGAGTCAAATCGGTGCGGAAAATGGTCAAGTCTTGGCACCTCTTAAGACCCAGATAGACCAGACAGCGACTGTCCTTACCATGCAGGTCGATAGTGTGAAAACTCTCTTAGCACAAGATATCGATCCTTCTAAGGAAAATTCTGTTCTTGGTAACGCTCTTAAAACCATTCGGGATTTACTCAACCCGAAACTTTCTGATTCGATTCAAGGTGCATTCGATACGACCATCCAAAATGTCACGGCTGAGAAGGGTACTTTAGCGCAAACAGTGAGAAGTGTTGTCAGTGAAGCCGTCAAACCCTTAGCAGAGGAAGTAGACAAACTCGCTCGTGAGATTCGAGACAAAGCCGTTACCGCATCAGTACTAGAGCAAACGCTTGTCAAAGGCATCACTTATGAAGAAGCTGTTGTTGTGGAACTTCAGGATTGGTCAAAGGTTTGTGGAGCTGAAGTACATTATGTCGCTAAAGAAAACCGACCGGGTGATATTCTCCTCAAGCTCACTGCCAACTCGATAGCGACAATAGAGATTTCCATCATCATTGAAGCGAGAAACCGCCCTTCTGAACGTTGGGGTCGGCAATTGATTTCCAAGCGCTTAACCAAAGCAATGGCGATACATCAAGCAAATACAGCAATTTTCCTGAGTTCCTCTCAAGAGGGATTGGCGCAGGAAATCGGTATATGGGCATTGGGAGAATGTGAGTATGGAATCTGGGTAGCGACCACACACGAGCTACTTGCCGTTGCGATTCAGTTCCTTATCGTGCGACAGCAATTAGCCACCCAACAAGCGTTCAACTCGAAACTTGATGCTAGAGCAATAGAAGCTCAGATGCAGCAAATACAGTCATCGTTGAATTACATCAATCAAATCAATACACACGTAACGCAGTTACAACAACAAGCGGAGGGGATTCGGACGAAAGCTAAAGCAATGAGAGCGGAAATTAAGAGTGCGCTAGCCTTAGGGAGTGAAGCTCTCGGTGCTATTAAGAGTGAAAGCTAGTGGAGCAATCTTCACGAACGAGTAGACAAAACTTAATGGCTAATCACTGGTAATATCAACCCAATTGTTGGGTTTTTCTCTAGCAAACTCACGCATTTTCTCTTCTAAGTAGGACATCGAATTGGGTTGTCAAAATTTTGGGATCTGAATACGGGCTTTATCGGTCGATATCCTATTCCAAAAGGTCAGGGAGCAGATATTAAAGACAGAATTGAAGAAGATGGGATTGACCTGCAAGAGATTTACAAGCCAATCCCGCAGGATATAATTAACCGCTGGTCACATTGGTTAGTTTAATGGGCTACTTAGAATTGCAGTAGTGTAAAAATAAAAGCAGGTTAAGGTGAATATCATGCAGGATAGATTTTATACACAAGCTGCTCCCTTGTTAATCCCTTTCTCTAAGCTTGCTGTTCCTTTTAAAAGCGGCGAATATTTATTTCTAGAAGAAGCTTTGTCTTTTAATTCTCTAGAAGAGTTAGTTAATACTCACAAACTACAATTTTGCCGTACACGAAAATATGATGATGAAACTTTAAAGGAGATTGAAGTATTGAAAGATAGCCTTTTTGAGCTGGGTTGGATAAAAGAAGAAACCTATGCTCTTAAAGTTACTCACAACAAAAACATAGATTATTATACAATACACATCGGCACTTTGAGATGGCTTGCTTTTTCCCAACTAATAAAAGCAAATTTAGCAGATAAAGAAACCGAAGTTCTTGTTGTCTTTCCTAGATATTATGATTTCCATAAATTTACTTATGGTTTGCCATTTTAATGTAAAAGTAATCAGGAAAGGTAGTACAGGGGACTTTATCTAATTTATAAGCGGGACTCAGTTCGTTGATGGGATTGACTTGTAAGAGATTTACAAGCTAATCCAGAAGAGATAATCAACTGCTGGCGACACTAGTTGGTTTAAACTAAAGTCTCAGTGATTGTTTCTGTCTTGCCAGCTTGCTTAATGATTAGGTACGTGTTCAGCGCAATATGCAATAGCACTTGCTAAGTGTGACCTACATGAACCAGAAGGGCTTCACGTTAGTCTGTAAGGAAGGCAAGATGGATTATCGAGTAGGGCTATCTAACTTTTGGGATTTGAATACGGGCTTTATCGGTCGCTACCCTATCCCAAAGGGTCAGGGAGCAGATATCAAAGAGAGAAGGGAATTGACTTGCAGGAGATTCATGAGCCAATCCCACAAGAGATAATCAACCGCTGGCAGCATTGGTTGGTCTAATGAGATGTGGATTGTTTCTCGATTCTGAAACAGAATGATTCTCCTGAGATTGGTATTTGGGGCTTTATGATTCAGCCTTGAGTCGGAGACAGAAGAGTAGTCATTGTCTGGATAATGAACAATGATATGGCGTGACTACTCCCATCCTACATCTATAGCCAAATGCTGAAATGGATATTGAAAAACGGCTAATGGAATACTATAAGCGCTGGAATATAGAGTTTCCTTATGAAGAACAGTTTTTAATTTTTAAAAATAGAATAATTCTTGTCGTTGATAAATCAATTGGAGATTATCTAGCTAATCATAAAAAAATAGATGAAAAGTTTTTGTACATTTATAACCTTCATCAAGCTGACGAACCAATTGTAAAAAAATCTCGTTCTGTACCCATATCATCTATAGGTTCTCCCCAGAAGTCTCCTAGTACTATTCCTCTACCTGGAAGATGGTTTGGTGATACTCATCTGTATCGAGAAATTAAAAAGAGTAACACTCCTCAAGAGTTGAGATTTATTTTACAAGCTTTCTTCTGGGCGCTAGAAGAAGATGAAGGAGGAAAAGGGTCTATTCCAGAGTTATTAAAAGGAGTTAGAAGCCTAAGTGAAATGACTCCTAGCGTCAGCTTTAACATTGTTAATAGAGGTGGAGAGATAATCATTTATCCTCATGGCGAGGAAATTCTAGATAAAGAGGTTGTGAATTATGTTATTTCAAAGCTTGAAAAATATCCAAATGCGGCAAAACAGTTTCTTCAGGCACTAAATATTTATCAGAGCGGAGATACTGCTCAGTTCCGAAATTTACTTGATAACTTACGTTTAGCCTTAGAACAACTGTGTAAAGAGGTTTTACATAACAATAAATCGCTGGAAAATCAGGAGAAAGCGCTTAAGGATTGGTTCAAGCAAAAGAAACTACATCCTAATATAAATACTTTGTATAGCGTTCAATTGCAAAATTATACAAAGTATCAAAATGATGCTGTTAAGCATGATGAAAAGTATTCGGTAGATGAAGTTGAGTTCATGATTTACCTTACGGCTACCTTTATGCGGCTTGTAATTCAGCTTGCAAATGAAGATTTAACTGAGGTTGATAGTCAAGATGTTGTTTAAACCATTGATAATCATAGCAAGAGAAAATTAACCGCTGGTCACACTGATTGGTTTAACTAGTTACCTAGAATTGTCTTAATCTATAGGCAGGAACAAGAATGAGTTTAGTTCATAAGGGAATTAATAAACACGTTATTGAATATTTGGATTATTACTGTGGCTTAGAAGATGCGCCTGAAGATTGGAAACTAGTTAGCTACGGAATAACGTCTCGATATCTCCAAAAGTTAACCCAAAAACAAGGAGTAGATGTGATGCTTCAGAAAACAACTAAAGATTCAAGTCAATCTTATACAGTTGCTACATTTGAACTTCTTCCCGATTCATCCTTAAAGGAGATAAAATAACTGAAATGAACCTACCTCCGTTAAACATCATAATTGATCAGAATTGGCAGACAGTAAAAGGCAGTAAAGCCAAACAATTAAAGGAAGCCATTCAAGCACAATTTAAGGATGAGGAAGTCTTTAAGGATATAGAGCTTAATCCTCGAATTATGGGAATGATAACTGTTACTGAAGGAAGCTATAATGGCTATATTTTCATTAGATTTATCAATCAGGATAGAAAGTATATTTTCGTCTTAAATCCTGAGACTAAACACAACTTTTTGATGGGGGAAGAATGACATGAGTAATTCAAGAACCAAACAGCAACTAGATAACTTTACAGAAACACTTGCCAAAATGCCCAAAGTTGCCCCAGAAGGACAGAATCAACTCTTATGGGAAGCTCAACGAAACGGATTAGAAAGCAAGATTTCAGATCTCGAACAGCAATTGAATGGAGGCAGTCAAGAAAGTCTAGCTTTTGAGGCGTTTTGGCAAGCGCTAGAAATGCCAGAAAAAGATAGTGAATCCCAGGAAGATAAATGGTTAGCGCATAGGTGCAAAACAGTAGCCCAGTTTGCTTGGATTAAAGCAATTGAATATCAGAAAGAACAATGATTAATCTTTCAGTCTTTAACCATCTATCTGAATTCTTCAGTGTTTTAAAGTCTGTCAAAACCGATCATGTTCAAATATTTATCCTTCACTATATTGGCAATTCCACAATCACACAGCCCATATATCTTGAAGTTGCTGGAGTTAGCTACAATTCTACTCTCAATATAAATTTCGCAAATCTCTGCGATTGCTTGGGCAGATATTGAATAACACTTAGATCGTTCTGGTTCTTCAAGTTGACCAATAAAGTTACTGGTTTCTGTAAGAATATTGGGAGTAGTAATTACCTTATTATTAAAAGCGGCGATTAATGCAATTAAAAGCTCAAAGTCTTCAATTGAAAACTGCTTTGTTCTTTTAAAAGTTTCTATTAGTTTGGGATTGGTAAGTCCAACAAGATATAAAATTAAAACATTGGTGTCAACTAAAACTCCTTTCTGTGCGTATTTGGGGATGAGCCAATTTAATTCTCGGTTTAATTCATTGCTCATATCTTCCTGATTTTCATGCTTTTTACATTGCCACCTTTGCTCTCAACTTTAAATATTTTGTACTCACGTTGATATCTTTGTCCAATAGCAGGATTAGTAATTCCTAAATCGGTAAGAATTCTGTCTTTAACAGGAACATCGTAGCCTAAAGTAATTAACCAATCTTTTTCATCTTCTGATAGTTCAACTTCTTCAAGCCTTATGTCGCTTATTGAACCACTACCCATGTCTTCTTTCATACTCTTCAAGTAATCCATTGCACATTTTATTGCGTGTTTTGCGGTAATCATTTCTTGCCTATGTTTGTCTTGTAATAGCTACTTAGTTTCCCGACTACTTGAATCCTGTATAGGATTTATAGCGTTTCCTTGACTGATGAGGTGCAACTAATCCTTGTCCAGTAATAGTTTTAGCTCTAAAAATGTACCTCACTTAACGGAGAAACGCTATATTTGAGTCTTTAACAGTAAATTGCGTTAAGTGAAGAAAATCTGTAGAGATTGTCTAAGTTCTCCATTTGGCACTCTGCATCATAATCAATGCTTCGACTAGAGTCATAGTTACCCGAATCAATATCTCCATACAAATTAGAACAGTGGTTATCCAACCCGCAACCTTGTTCATCATATTCTTCTTCTGATATACCCCCATAATGAAAAGCTTCTGATAAGGTTTCCATTTCTGATTGATGGTAATTATTTATCTCTTCATAGTCAAACTTAGAATCCTCATGTAATTGCTGTTTTAAGCAGTCTGCCTCTTCTTCTATACGTTCTTTAACAGAATCATATTGCCAGCAAAAAAACTCTAGGTCTTCTCCTAATCTAGTAGTCTTCCCCAAAACAAAGCTTTTTACAGTCTTAGCTCCCGCCGATTCAAGTAGTTGTTTACAGGCTTTTAAAGAGTTGCCCGTTGTTGAAACATCATCAAGCAAAAGTACCTTTTTGCCGTTAATAAGTTCATTGTCCACTACCTTAATTGAGTTTAAATGTGTTTGAATGCTGCGATCGCCCCCTGTAGAGAGTCTTTCGGTAGGTTTATGTCTTACCAAGCATGATGTTGCATCAACTAGCTTCATTCTTCGACTAATCTTCTTACACAGAGATCTAATCCCAGAAGTATCTACCCCAATATAGTGAGATGGAATGACCGCTAGACAATCAAAATCATTATCCAAGTTTGATAAAATACAGTCTGCAAAAGCTTCAATCGCTAATGGATCACAATCTTTTATATCCCGAATTCCTGAACTATACTGTGTGAAATCGAAATTATCACAATCGCCAGTCATAGGCTGATAAACGCCTAGATAGAAAATCTCCGGTAGGTTATCATAACTGACCATATTTGCAAAACAATTAGTTGTAGAATTTTTGAATAGTTCTTTGTTTAGCTGTTGCTATTAATTTTTAAACCTTTCAATTACTGTTAAGATAGTTTTAGTTTAAAGAATTCCTCATTAATATGTTTTTCTAAGTCATCATAATAATTTGTACCAATAGCGTTATCTGGTATCTTAATTAGTTTAATAATTGCTTCAGTTATATATCTATACAGTTCTAAGTATTGAGCCTCTACTATAACTTTATCAAGAGTAGGATCGCCATGAGCAATACCGTTTCTGATCGTTAAAAAAGATGTAACTGGGCGGCTTAAGAAAGCTTTCCTAATTGGTTTCATATCCTTTTGCACAGTTGCCATAAATTGTGCAATTCGGGTAGCAGCATTATTAATATTATTCTCATCTTCCTTCTTAAAGAGTGCTTCAAACACAACCATTAAAATAAGGAAGGCATGGTCAACTCGTTCTAGAGTGAAAGAAAGCCGATGATACTCTAGAGCCAGTTTAAGAAGCTTGTCAAAAGTGTTTGCCTCATCCCACTCTTTATACAGAAGACGCTGAAAAGTCAACTTAGCTGGTTCATGTTCTTGAGTCGGCAAAGCAGATTTACCATATCCCAATGCACCATGACTTAATGGGATTGTAAGAGAGTATAAAGTTGAATAGTTGGTAACTTCTCCTGCTAGTTCTCGTATGATTGCGGGACGTGTATCAGGTGTGGATTCAGGAAAAGGAATCGAAGAGAATATATAAGTATAATCAAAAAACAATCCACGAGTTGTATGAAGTCTTAAAGCAGAAACAATTTCATGAAATATGTCTCTTGATTCCTCTGTATTTGAAGATATTTCTCTAAGCTTGGTAAGTGGTTGAATGATATCTACTGCTAAAAACACATTTGTAAAAGAAGGGGAAAAACGGTAAGATTCTCCTATATTCTGAAGTTTTCTCTTTGTCGCGTTATTTCCGTATTTAAGTAATTCAATAAGTTCTGAACTATCGTATGCTTTTAGATTGATAGTATAGCTTGCGTCTTTGTATTGACCTGAATGCTTAAAGTTGACAAAAGGATTATGGTTGAAAATAGGTGTTACATATCGGAAGGTAATATTCTCTACCAACTTTTTGTCCTCAACTACTGCTTTAATCCTATTTCTTTGACTAAATCTTGAAAATAAATATCTTGTTAAGGAACAGGCGAGATAACTTACGGGAGATTTGCAAACCAGTCCAGCAGAAAATAATCAATCACTGAATAACACGAAGATTAAACTAATTTTCATTTCCGGCAAGAGCTTGTTCTGCCTGACTTGAAAACCGAGAAGGATACCTAAAATAAGTAATTCCGTATCTAACCAAGATGTTAAACATATCATCTTCATGAGAATCGACATCACAATGCTCTACAGCAAAAAAGTCCCAGAGATCGCCTATTAGTGGATCTATCACTTTATAGATAAATTCTGCTGTTAATTGATTGAATTCTGAACTTGGAAGAGCAACGTGTTGAATAATGTTTCTTACCTTTCCGAAGTCTTGATAAGTCTTAAGCTCATTAATTTTGTATCCCGTAACTGCCCAAAGTCTTTCTGGCAATTCAGAATATTGAATGCTTTTCCCCTGGTGAAGTAAATCACTAATCCCTAGAAGTCCATCATCAGTAGAGCTAGATTTTGGAATTTGGCTAAAGATTAGTAGAGGATGCTCTTGAGCAATTGCGGCTTTTATAAGAATTTCTGCTGAATGAGCAGCTTGAAGTACCGCAAAAACACTTCGCTGAAGAGTATCACAAGAATCCCAGTAGAAAGCATTTTTTTGAGCTTGAGCGAGAATTCCTAAACCTAACCACTTCATGTGTTCTGACATCTGTTTGCAGTCTGGATGCATAAGTTCAATTTCTAGTTTTGTTAAAAGTTGTTGTTGAACTGATTTATCAAAATTAATCTATTTGATCAATCCAGCCCAAAACAAAATCAAGCTGTGGTGTAATCTTTAATTCTTACTATCGTAAATCTTCTAGCTTCTTGAGTAAAAGGTTTACAAAAACAATGAACGCTCCTCCTTCTTCTGGAGTTGGGTCAACAAGACGATGAGCAGAAGGATTACGGAAAGTTGCAAAAACCCCTGCATACAAATCTCGATATCCCTGCCTCTCAGAATCAACTGAAAACTTAGAGGCTAAAGTACCACCATTTTTAAAAACTTTATTGACAATATCTTGACCAGCATAACCAGCCTCTATGTTGCCAACATCTCTTAAGCGCTCTTCTAAAATGACTCCTGCTACACGAACAGCAGAATCCCACATCTTTTCATCAGCACTTCCAGCTCCTAATATTGGTAGGCATCTTTCCTTTAACTCCTTATCTAGATTAGTGATGTCAGCTAATGGTGTTAGATGCTTAACAAAGGATGTATCTGAGGCATTGAAGTTGGTATCTACAGCTTCATAAGCTTTGTTAGTGAGAGTGCATCGTAGGTCATTATTTTTCTTTCCTATGTTTTCACACCAAAGCAAGCCCTCTGCCTGAAGTATTTGGATAGCCCCTTTTCCCAATTCTGGTATTGGCTCCTCTCCACTGTAATAGGAGATAGACGAACCAGATATAGACCAAATAACCATAAATTCTTCAGGTAGGTGTCTTTGACTGACCTGTTTTACAAACCATCGTAAAAGGTCTTTTTGTCTATCCGTTAAGTTATACATTGTATTTAATTCAATGTGCTAAAAGAAGTCTAAGGCAGTTTAAACTGTGAGAAGAAAGTAGAAGCACCCTATTTTTTATGCCTAACTATCCGAAGTATCTTTCCAGATAACCCCTTTCAGATTAGTTTTTCTTGAGTTCTTGTTGTAAGGTGTCTCGATTTTGCCGAGCTAATTCATAGGTAGAATCAAGTGATAACGCCTCATCATAAGATGCAAGTGCTTCTTGATTTCTACCTAAATTTTCTAGAGTTAGTCCTCGTTGATTCCAAACTTTAGCTTGATTACGGTCAAGTTCAATTGATTGGTCAAAGGAATAAAGAGCCTCAGTGTGCTTGTTGTCTATCCTTGACTGATAACCTTTCTGGTATAAGTCTTCTGCTTTACTAGTACTGGTTACAGGACACGATTCAGACGGTAAGCGGACAAAACATCTTGCCTCTGGGACTGTCAAAGCGCTAACGGCTAAGCCACCTATAGCTATTGCCATACCTAATTTCTCAGAAAAAGACCTTCCTGATGGTTTATGATGATGGTTGCTTGGATTCGCCATAAAGACTCCATAAGTAAAATGTAGTTTTGAGGTAAGGGAACAGAATGAACCTACTTGACTAGCTGGACAACTCTCAGGTAGGTTGTGTGTTCCTTTTCAACTCGATTGTATTTTTCAGCGGTAGAGCATTAGTATGTAAAACCACACAGCTCTATTACTTTGCTGAATTGGCTATCTGTTATTGCCGCTAACTTCTTGACCTGAATGATCGTGAACGCTTCTGTTGAAAGCTCACTGAACGCTACTATAGGCGAGACTTAGGTGTAGCCGCAAATTTACAAACGGAACAATCAATTTTCTCGATTACTTCAAACCTTTAAATCTAGCAGATAAGAGGGAAAAGAGGCTTATAGGTGATTCTAGCCCCCTCTCAGCGAATGCAAAATAAATACTGGAAGTTCTTGTGTTCCTCTCAAGTTGCTGGCGGGATTGACCAACGAGAGATTTACAAGCCAATCCCCCAAGAGATAACTAATCGTTGGCAGCATTGGCTAGTTTAATGGGGTGTCAATTACTCTCAGAATTCTTTATCTGCTATCTATCCAAAATCCTCATGAAATAAGTGAGATTGAAGAAAATTCTCCTGTACGCTTGACATTTGCCTGAGTCAAGAGTAGTCAGGTGCCACTGATTCTTGGGACAGACTAATTTCTTCATATAATTTGTTATTTGTTTTTATCGTTCTCAATTTGAGTTTGAGATACAACCGTGATTGTCAACTAGATAATGTGAGGCTGGATGGTTCGTTTTCTGCCACCGTTCATTCTCCACCTCCAGAGCGTGCGCTCACTCCTACGTTAAGATGTGATTGAGCGGTAGCTGAATAGGGTTGTTATCAGCCAAGTCCAAGCTAAACTGCAAGCCGATATCTGGGTAAATGCTACCTGGGACGAATACTTCAGGTGAGCAACGATTCAGCCTACGAAAAAGCCAAAGCCTACTACTATAACGGACGCATAAGGATTAAGATGCTTCGTTTTGTAATGCTTATTAGCAAGGCTGAACTGATTGCTCAAGTTTCTCAGTTTCAGCAACAATCCATCCTTGCCATGCCCTATCGCTTTGATTAATCGTTGTCGGTGAAATCTCATCTTGACCCAGATAAAAAACCTGTGGCTCTCAAAGTAGATGTAGTTTAATTAAATAATCAAAATCTCTATCTTAAGGATGATTTTCAAGTGTTATGCCATCTAATCTAAGCTTAAACCAAATCCTAAATAAGAACTATGAAACTGATCACAAGAACCTCCTCTTAGAACAGTACAAAATGTATGTAGAGATGCATGACAGGATTAGCGCAAGAAGGAATCAAGTTAATAGCTTTTTTATTTCCCTTCTGTCTGGGTTGCTAGCTATTTTTTCTATAGCTAGCAACCAGGAACATATTCTTAGTTCCCCTATGGTTGGGCTAGTAGTAGGTTTTTTGGGTTCCATTTTATGTATCTTATGGAATTTTAATATTCGGTCCTATAGAAGATTAGTTGAGCGAAAAATCCAGGTAATTTTAGAAATGGAAGAGTTTTTGCCATTTTATTGTTACAACAAAGAGAGTTTTTTAAGGGAACAGGATTTAACCGGAAGGACTTATCTAAGACCTACAAGCATTGAACAGTATGTTTCAGTTGTTTTTGGAATTGTTTACATAGTATTGATGTTTTATTCATTGTTTGATCTCAAATAAATCTGTCTTACTCTCTCATTTATCCAAAGGAATGATTACCCACCCAAAATGGCAGGAGAATTAGTTACGCAAATTATAAATATTTTAAAGAGTTGGGCTAAAAAGCACAATACTAAGCAACTTAGTAAGTTCTATCTTTTTGGTAGTCTCATCAACGGAAGTGGCAATCAATTTCTTCCAGACGAAAGCGATATAGACTTAATTGTTATTCTCCAAGATTCGGGTCCTTTAAATAGAGCTAAAATATGCCAGAAACTTCAAAAAGCTAAACATGAGCTTGAAGAACTTTTACTATCAATCCTCAAACGAAAAAGCAAAAGCAAATCTAACGCGCTCGTTAGTTTAGTTTTAGTGACTAGCAATGAAGTGATTTGGGATATACATAAATCACAAAAAATAAAATTTTTTCGAGATAACAAATTTTTAAACCTCCTAGATGAAAGTGATACATCAATCCCCATAGAGATTGATATTCCCATAGGACTTGATAATAGAGAATCCCTGTCATATATCATTCAAGCTCTTGAAGAAGCTCAAAAATATAGGAATAAGTATCTTTCTATTAATCCTAATAAATCTAAAGAGTATAAAGAAAAAGATATTTTTCCTAAAGATTTAGCGCGTAGTGCTGCTCAGGTTCGCTCTTTTGATATAAAAAATGAAAAGGAGAAGTTTGATATCAACTTAGGGAATGGTTACCTGATATCTTTACTCGAGCAAAAGGCTCGTACAAAAAGTGATGAATGGTCTAAGTTAAACAGTAAAGTTGGCGAACGATATGGTCGCAGCAGACAAAATCCTGCCCTGAACGATTTTGATTTATTACTTCTTCATGAATTACTGTTTGATAAAGCATATAAATTGCTGAAGCAAAACTCTTCAACTAACCTAAGTAAAGGTGGGCATCCTCCAAGGGGTAGGGGAAATTCACCTGCTCCTCCTGCTGCTAAAAGGCAGAGCAAAAAGACACCAGAGGCAAAAACAAAATCTGAATCTTTGACTGTAGCCCGCGCTCACGGGAAAACAAAATTAGCAGAGTCAACAAAGCCAGATACAGCAAAAAACAAGACAAAAACACCCCGAAAAGCTCCTGTTTCAAAAAACATCACAACTCGCAGATCTATGACAGCAAAAGACCCTAAAGATTGGGTCATGCTGAATGATAACTTTTTCCGAACAGACTCAATTAAAAATCCACAAGATCGAAGTATTATTCTTCAATTGTTACCAATAGAGGATAGGGAGCAAATCGCCGAGTTAAAGTCCCTTCATCCAGGAGAGTTTAACAATAGAAAGCAGATTACCTACGCAGATCAGTCTGAAGTTGGCATTATGCAAGTCTCGTCCGTGGAATCTGAATCGAGCGCAGGAAGAACTAGCTTTAAGATTATGCTTACGCCAACTCAGCGATCGCAAAATAGTGGCTTTGCAATGGAGATAAACTATAACAACTACAGTGCAGACGAAATGGCTAGATTACGTGCCCGTCTAATGTTGCTCGGAGAACCACTTCCCAAAGACCTCGAACAGTTCTTTCCTACTACTCAAGTCGAGGAGATTTTTCCTGAATTGTGGGTAAAGCTGCAAACACAACCAAGGTTATTTTTGCCAAAAGCATGGTTAAAAGCAGTGTATAGCCTGAAGATGAACGGAATTGTTGAGGATGTCTTAAAGTTAGAACTGGGTCCAATCAACAACAAGGTGATGCCTGTCCGATTTCGGGGGAGGAGAAGGCAAGTCTATGCAAATCGGGAACCTAGTATCATCAACTTTGAAGGAAGCTGTACTCTCGGTGAATAAACAACTTGTATCTTGCTATAAAGATTGCAATGTTCTTCAAGCTTCTAACCTTCATTAAAGACTGGTTTGTTAGTGCTGAACAATAACAGCCTTTATCTGACTTGATGCATCTATGACAAACATCACGCGGTTAAGAACAGACACTTCATCACAACTTAAGAATACAGTAAGTGAGCATTTATACTAGATTCAAACACCAGGTTTTCACCCCTTTATGGACTAGAAAATGTTTAAGTACCACTAATCATAGAGTTTCTGCCGCTTTGCCATCGAGCTAAACTTCATACCACAGCGCTGACAACTACCCTCTTTCCACTCAAAAGGCAAGGGTATTTTCTCATCACAAGCAGGGCATCTCGATATCAGCCGCAGTCGGTGTTTCTCACAGCCTTCAGTTGATTGAAACTGCCACTCGATCCGGTGATAGGGAGCTTCACGGTAACATACAGCACATAGGCGAGTTGAGCGATGTACCATTGCCACACCATTTGGTGGACATAAGGCTTCAAGCTTGTTGACTTCTACACCAATTAGCTTGCTCATCGCCTCCAATTCTTTCTGAGTCGGACGTGGATTGAAGCGAAACTTCTCCCAGCGAGATAGAGCCGTACCAATCCCTGCTGCCTTGCTCAAACTACTGGGAGTAGATACGCTGATAACTTCCTGACGGCGAAATCGTCCAAAGTAGTGGCTGATGCTTTCTCCTTCAAACGGCTCAAGATACCAGGGTGGATGTTGGGGGGCTTCCGTTTCCATAAACAACGACACAATTAGGCTCTAAGCACAGACGCATCAATGGGTAGTCTTCTTGTTCCAAGAATCTGATTAAGACTAGACGAATTCAATTGAGTACCAGGATTCTCCAGCCTATAAACTGCGATTTTGCGAAGGCAGTCGTAAAGCGGTTCAGCTTGTCCACTACACTTCTCATAAAGAGAGTTACAGAATCCAGGAATGGATGCTAAATTGAGTTGCCGCTCCAAAGGCACAAGAACTTGCTCCTCCCAACTGGCGACCAGTTGAACAGTCTCTTTCTTGGAGAAAGACACAAATTCATGACTATCCAGAAACGTATTGTAAATATCCGTATATCTTTTACTTTTGCGATCGAGAATCTCATCTAAGTACAATGAACCTGCCGGAATTACAGCAATCTTTGAACCGCGAACAATCTCAACCAGCTCATTAAAAGATTTGTAGGACAGATAATGGGCGTTCCCGACAATGAGTAACTTAACACCAAACGCCTTGAGGGTTCCACCAGTGCGTGATCGCAAATCTCTCAAGGAACCGACTTCAGCCAGAGGATGCCCCAAGGCTTTGAGTATTGACAGGAATAAGTCAGTTGGGGCACCGTATTGCTCGACTTTTGTATAGACAACTGGCATGGGAATGGCTTGCAAAACTCCCCGCCTTCTTGCCTCCTTCATTCGATAAAATTGACAAGTTTTCTGCAAATCCGCACCATTGAGTGCTTTGATATAGCCACTGCATCTAGTATCTCGTTGTATGTCCAACCACTTGAACAGAGCTTCATCTCGTTGAACAGGGCAGTAGCTGTTGCTATTACGAATATGCTCAACTTCTGGTTGCTGTTCAGGTGATCGCTTAGAGTCAACAGTGCCCTTCGCTTGAGGCGATTGCTGTAATTGGTTATCGATTGGCTGTGAGGCTGGGTTAGGTTGTGCCATCTCGAATTACCAGTTCTCCTCCATCAGTTGATTCCAGTCGTAGGCAACAATCTTTGTTGGTGGGGTGTACTCGGTAGATGAGTCATCTAATGTCTCTACAGCTATGGGGTGAGTCTGTGCCACAGTTGATTGGGATGCTACTGGTGGGACTGGAGTATCACCAACAGTAGCATTTTGAGGAAATAGTTCAAGCACCTTGGATTGATTAGTCTGCTGCTCATGCCGTTTTTGAGCCTTCTTACGGCGCAGCCGCTTGGATTTACGCTTCTCCTCCACAAATTCATATAAGTCCAGACGCTCGTTCAAAATTGAACTATTGTTAATCTCCTTATCCTGCTCACATAATTTCTGCTTGCGCCACTTCAACTCCTCCAAAGACATCTGCTTTTCCTCCAAAGACATCTGCTTTTCTTTGGCATCTCTAACAGGAACAACTCCAATAAACTCTCCGGGTTGACCGTCTTTTGGGCGAGTGTAGGCAAGAAGGATAAGGATATTACGTTGGTCGTATCTGATGGAAATCCGCTCACCCTGATAGTCCACTAAGCAATCCGCTCGGTAATTCAAGCACTCAAACTTGACACAACCATACTTTTCCACCTTACGATGAGCCACCTTCATCAAGCAGATGTCTAGCTCACGTTCATTTAGAACCTGTGGCTCTACCAGCAATCCTGAGTGCCATCGTTGAGTTCGCTTTTGGTTTGCCACCCTCGGATAATCATGTTGGTTGTAGTGATCAACGAAGTACCTCACCAACCTCTTCTCTAACTCATCCAGTGTTAGAGAGGCGTGTTTCTCACAATTATCAGGACGCTTTGCAACCCTTGAGCCTGTATAACCGGGAAGCAGTGATAAAACTTCTTTGTTGATTTTGTCGAAAATCGACTCAATTAACCCACCTGCTGAGGGAAACGCCCTTAGACGGCGCTTGAAATCTAACTGCATTGAGATTTGTTTCAAGTGATTGCACTTGAACTCCTTAGCACGGTCAGTTACCCAATACTCAGGGATGCCGCAAACATTCCATTTTTCCTGGAGTTTGTAGTCTGGTTCATACTGCTTTGGCAGGATTGCATGACGCAACGCTAGACCCACCTCATGCGAACCTGCTGCTTTAAATCCCAGGTGAAAGCCTGCAATACAGCCAGAATAGCTGTCCATTATTAGCGTTATGTAGGGACGACCAATAACCTCTTCACCTTTATCGTCTAACTGAAAAATGACATTACCTTGGTCGTCAACCAGAAAGACATCAAGTTTCGTGTGGTCACACTGCCAAATTTGATTACTATGAGTGATTTCTAAGATACCTTCCGTGGTTTGGATGATTTGCCCTTCAGCCGGAGAACCCGGATGACGAACCTTCTTGTTTTTTTGAGCCAGATGAAAATTAATTACTTTGTAGACAGTCGGATGGGATGGATATTTTCCCGCCACAAGGTCTTCTAATACCTCTGGGTAATCCTTGAAGCGCTCCGCATATTTTTTCTCTCGCAGTGCTTTTCCCTTGGATGCAAGAGCCATGAGATGCACATGAACTTGGTTGTGATTCATCCGAGAGCCATCTCGCTGCCCCCAGTTATGGGTGGCAATAATAAATTTGAACCACTGCTCGGAAATGCGAAACTGCCCTTTGTCCTTGCGACCAACCGCAAGAGTGGCAACTCCCTCTTCCTCTACTCTCTTTAGCATTATGCGAATCATTCGGGGAGTTCTGCCTAGTACCTCAGATGCTTTTTGAATAGCTTCCCTCCGGCTTTTTCTATTAGGGGCTTGGAGTACAGCGTCAATCAGGTCTATCTTTTGCTGAACCTCTGGAGTCATCTCATTTAGGAGAGTGAGTGACAATGCTTGCTGTCCCTGTAAATGTTCTGCCTCTTGGCTGAAAGAGCTGTTTCCCAACACCGTATCCCCTGTAGACATAGTGAGCCTCCAACAACTGCTCAAAAAAGTGAAGCCTTTCACTTTAAAGAATATTACGGTATTTAAAAATTTTGGAAGTAATTTGATTTAAATTTAGGCTCAGGGGTATTGGTAATAAAAAAAGGCTGAAAACTCTATCAGAAAAGGGTTTCAGCCATTTTTAAGATTTAACATAAAAAGGGAAATTAATTCTTTAAAGTGGAAAATAATAATTTAATGGACAGTTGTACAAGCAATGTTGCTTCTGCCTTCTTGCTCTAGGACTAGCGGTTTTTCCGGATTAGGTAAGGGTAGTGTCGGATAAAGAAGAACTAGATGCACCCTTGATCGACCCCCTCAGTTTCCCACTGAGGGTTTTTTATTGTTGTTTGTGGCGATCGCAAATCCTACAAGGTTGCGTTCAAATATGTAAATCAGGCTCAACCAACAAGGCAAGCCGCGATCACTCAGTATCATCGACATAGAACGTCACTGACATGAAGGGGGCAGTGAAGATGAAATAGATTACCCCAGCTCCCAGAAGTGTTACGGCAATACTGAAGAGTACTATCCAACGGCTTGTGGGTTCATAGGTGTCTTCGTCGATCGCATTCCTAATCGAGAAGTAATGTAGGGTTGAGAGCAATACCGTCATCAGACCTACCACTGTGAAGAATAAACCCAACTTCCAGCCATTACCCGGACGAGGCAGTTGGGGAATTTGAAAGTAACGTAGACGCACAATGACGACACCGAAACCCATAAGCGAGATCGCACTACGCATCCAGGCTAAGTAGGTGCGCTCATTGGCTAGATGATCTCGCACCCGCGACGAATTCTGTCGCCCTTGTTTATTTGTCTGACTCACCACTCACCCTCTGTACCATCCAACGTATCTTTAGTAATGGGTTGTACTCGCTTAAATTTCGTAATGCCAGAACGGCGACTTGTCATGCAGAACAATAAACTTGCGCGGGAGACGCTCAATAATGCCTTGGTTCTCAAAATCCTTGAGAAGTCGCGTCACCGTCACTCTAGTCGTCCCAATGATTTCAGAAAGTTCTTGATGAGTTAAACGTAGCTCTATCCGTTGTCCTCTCTCGACTTCCTGACCAAACTTGTTTGCCAGCCAAATCAATAATCGCAAGAGCGAAGTTTCAACTGAGCGGCAATGCAAAATCTCCAAAAACTCTTGAAATTGCTGAATGTGTTTGATTAGAGCATCATTGACCTGATACCACCTATCAACAGGCAGTAAGGTTGCCTCTACAGCAGTAAGGCATTCAATTTGATAAGGGTCAGCCTTTGATAGCACCCGCGATACAACATCCCCTGCCCCCCACAAACCCAGCGTCACATTTGTTCCATCTTCCAGCCAAGTTGAAGTGCGAACCACTCCACTCTCAATTTGCCAGAGATAATCCCGCCCCAAGGGTAGTAGAGAGCGACGCGGAAATTGACTGTGTTTAATCTCAATAGTCCCTGTCGATAAGTACCTATAAGCCGTCATTTCACTCATCCTGATTGTGAAAAACCCTTCACCGCATCAAATCCCTATTAGTCGTCAAAGATGGGTTGAAGGAATTTTACCAGTAAAATACTTTATCTCGATAGGGAAAGTGTAGTTTAAGATAGAAAAGCTAAGAATTCTATTGGTTGCTGACTGTTCCGGAAGTCTCGTTAACCATTGACGGCAGCGCCGCGTTTCTGAACAGACTCCTGTGCAGGCTGGGCTTTAAGCCACCTTATTGTTAGTCGTGTCTCAATGAACCAACCCAACAAACTCAAGCTAGTCTCCTATCTTGCTCCGAATATGTTTGGATTCTATGAGGCAGTCGGAGCCTACTTGAGCCGTGTTTTCGATGTAAAAATACAGCTAGAGCAGAGTCAGTATGACCCTCTCGAAGACCCGATACTGCTAAATGATCAACTCGATCTTGCCTTTATCTGTGGCTTGCCGTTTGCACGACATCACCAAGCTAGCAGCCACCAACTGCAAGCGCTAGTTGCGCCAGTAATGCAAGCAACACGCTATCAAAACCGCCCTGTTTACTTCTCCGATATCATCGTCAAGGTTGATAGTGATGTGATGAGCTTTGATGACTTAGCGGGAAAAACCTTTAGCTACAATGACTTGGGGTCGAATAGTGGTTACAACTTAGTACGCCAACGACTAATTCAGGCTAGCTATCCTAGTCACTTTTTTGGCAATCTTATCCCTTCCGGCTCACATCAGCGATCAATTAGACTAGTAATCGAAGGACTAGCTGATTGCGCTGCAATTGATAGCACTGTTTTAGAGCAGGAACTCCGCGATTTTCCTGAATTGTCTCATCATTTACGGGTAATTGATTCAATTGGTCCCTGCCTCGTGCCACCTGTCGTAGTAGCACAGCACCTTGGTCAAGCCTTCAGGGATTCGTTAGAGTCAGCATTAATCCAGGCGGATACAGAACTCCAATCCGCAATGAAGCGATCGCAGATACAGCGCTATGTTCCTGTAAAGTCTGAAGATTATGCTCCCCTTGGCAGAATGTACGATGCAGCTCTCCAAAGAGGTTATGAACGAATCGGCTGAAACGATGGGTAGTAAGCGTTCTTCGAGCAAGATTTTCTTTCTATAACTCAAAGCCTATAGTTCTCTTCACAATATGGCGAAATTCTGATCGACACCTCTTTAGTACAGTACCTTGGAAGTTAAGGTTTATTTCTTCGTCCTACGGTGGGTGTATGTTGAGACCAATTGCCGTAATATCAAATCTAATTAATTACCATTCCAGCTTAGTTCAAGCTGCCGATTCAACTTGGCGACTGTTGGGAAGGATATAGAGTATCACACTTTGAAGCGTAAAAAGCGAGTTAGAAATTAACGTCTACTCTTAGTAGGAGGAATAATCCATATGTCTTTGTTTTTCGTCGTTTCAGTAGCTATTTTAATAATATCTGCCTATATTTTTAAACATTCAGCAGATGAACTTTCCTATCTGGCGGCGGCGATTTCAGGGGTTAGCTTACTGATAAGTTTGATCTTAGCACCCTGGTCAATTCAGTTATTGCTTTTAATAGTTGTCCTGTTAAGCAATAGACAACAAGCACTGCCTTCTGATTATCTAGTTGAACCTCAAGAAGAGGAAAAAGCTAAACTAACTTATCGTGGTGTCAGCTATGAACCTACTCCTCCTCCAGTGGATGTAACTGAGGCTGAGATGACAGGAAAATATCGAGGTCAGTTCTGGAAAACTCGCAACTTAGTAAAAACATCTGAGACTCAACCGTCCTCAACTCCAAGCGATTAGTGGCTAGCGTTGGTCGTTAGTAGTGAACTGCCCTGGAGCCTCCTACTCTTCTGCCTTCTTGCACTAGATCTTAATTTAGGCTGATTAAACTGCTTGCCGCATTATCTCGATGCTGAACCCTGGTTTGTGAGACTTCACAGTTAATCCACGCTGAATTGAGGGAACATAGCGACGGGAGGTGAAACGCTTTTCCAAAAGATAGAGTGCTTCACGATTCTGTTCAGCACGTAACCATGCATCAAGATACACTTGTTCAAATAAATCCCGTTGGGCGTGACTGCCGCCAATCTCATGTAGACGCAGCAACGTTGGTCTGAGGTAAGCGATCGCATTTTCCCATTCTTGCTTTGCATAAGCGACTATTCCTTGAGCCGCTGGCACCACAACCTCAGCCCAAGTTTTTTGAACATAGGACTTCACGTTCTCTGCATGAGCTTGCATACTCAACAGCATTTCGTTCACGAGTTCCGTTTGAGATGCTCGTGCTAGGGCGTAAACGTAATGTAAATCTTGGAAAGGGAGGGAATGTTCATGGATTCTAGCGGTGAGATAAGGTACAAGTTCCTCCCAACGCTTGCCAATATCTACTCCTCTCAACTCTAGCCGCAGCAGTATCTGAATTGAACCAATTTGGTCTTTAGGAGATTCTTTCCAGGCACGGCCCCAGATGTGGCTATCGTAAAGTTCCAGCACTTTTGGAAAATTTTCCTGTTCTAGGTAGTAAAGGGCGATATGCCACCAGTTATGCGTGTACAGCATTGAATTACAGTTTTCCCACGTCTGTGAAAGGCTCTCCATCCAGGCAATCCCTTCCTCCAGCCGTCCCTGAGTTTCCATAACATGAGCTACAGCATGGTGCGCCCACGGGTCATTCCGATTCATTTGGGTTGCCCGTCGTCCGGCTTCTTCTGCTTCACTGAGATGATGGCACTGTTCTAAACCGAAGGCAATCATGCCGTGTAGGTAGTGATTTTCGCGATTCGCAGATAAAACGTTTTGAGCAATTTGCAGCAAGCTTTCTTTATTGCCAAGGTAGAAGTAATGGTACTGAGCCATCTGGACGGCAACTAAGTCACGAGGAAAGGCAAAAGCGATCGCTTCGAGGTGGGCAATTGCTTGATCAACTCTACCTGTTGCCCAAGCAACAACCGCTGAGATATATAACTTTTCCCGCTCAGTGGCAGAAGCTTGGTAGGTTTTTGCCGCGTTGAGATAAGGCACAGCTTGACGACGAGACTCTGCACTTTCATGGGAGAGGTAAAACGCAGCCGCATGAGCATTTGCAATCGCACAGGTTGGGTCTGCCTCAATTCCTTGGAAAATAGCTACTGCATCCTTACCATAAGCTAGCGTCTGGTCAGCGTAACGATTAATTGCTGCGATCGCTTCTGGTGAATCGGTTGAAACATCTAGCCCTTGCGAGTCTTGTAACATGTTGTCTCCCTCAGATTGATTTGCTGTGCGCTCAATTATGACGATTGGCTGGAGTTACCTTCAATCTACTGTAACTTGATAGAGTTACTGTACTTACTGAAAGTATTGCACAGCCCTAAACCAACGGCAAGCGCTGGCAAGGTAGAAGTGGTTAGAGTATCCGGTAGGAGAGTGGCAATAAACGATTAGATATCCGAGCCTCTTACCGCATAAGGCTGATAAAAGATAACTGTAGGTTAATAGCTGAGAAACTACAGCAACCTACAAGTGAGATACTATCGTTGAACTTACAAAAAAATCGCTCAAACCAACAGCATCAACCCTATGAATACTCGAACTCAAGGCTACGGATGGATTCCTGATACACCTGATCCAAGGGACATAAAATACTCCGCTCCACAAGCCGTTGTTTTTTATTTACCGCCAAAAGTAGACCTGCGGGCACAGTTACCTCCTGTTTATGCACAAGGTTCTATAGGAAGCTGTACAGCACAATCTATTTGCGCGGCGTTTCATTTCTGTCAAATGAAACAAAAATTATATAACTTTGCACCAAGTCGATTGTTTACTTACTACACCACTAGAGATATTGAAGGAACCGTTTACGAAGATAGTGGTGCAATGCTCAGAGACACTATCAAATCTATCAACAAGTTTGGAGCTTGCCCAGAATCGATTTGGTCTTATGATATTGCCAAATTCACGCTGAAACCCACGGTAACTTGTTACGATACCGCTAGTAGACATAAAGCCCTTTCTTATCGTCAGGTATCGCAGAATCTTGATCAGATGAAAGGCTGTCTCGCGGAAGGCTATCCTTTTTCCTTTGGCATGACTGTTTACGAAAGCTTTGAAGAAAAAACTGTCGCTCAAAATGGTGTGGTACAAATGCCTCTACCAGGAGAGAAAGAAGTTGGTGGTCATGCTGTATTAGTCGTTGGTTATGATAATGCAACCCAAAGATTTCTTGTTAGAAATTCTTGGGGAACTGAATGGGGTATTAAAGGTCATTTTACCCTGCCTTATTCCTACATTTTGAATCCAGATTTAGCCACTGATTTTTGGACAATTAGATTAGTTAATTGATGAAATTTTAACTATTTGTAGGGTGCGTTACAACGCACCCTACGCCTTAACATTCACTAAATTGGTCTATGAGTCTAGTGCGTCAAGGCAAAAGTTTCTGACCACGTCGCCTGATGATGGAGAGATTTTTACTAGTCAGTTATTTCTGCCCCGTTGCACTAGTGCATCCTGGCAGAAGTAACTGACCACCCCTTGGGGTGGTAAAAAAGAGGAGAGACACACTCACTCCAAGTCGCTGTCTCGACTGATCAGGAAGTTTCTGTTTACATGGCTTACCCTCAAGCATCTCGTATCACT